>Ga0209499_1001268_pt1 | contig 17851 bp, 13 predicted proteins | sample C_130208_EF_Meta_FD_187306 | JGI IMG/M metagenome (GOLD analysis project Ga0209499, IMG submission 187306) | Freshwater microbial communities from Lake Croche, Canada to study carbon cycling - C_130208_EF_MetaG (SPAdes) (version 2) | ecosystem: Environmental > Aquatic > Freshwater > Lake...
ATTTCAACTAGGAAATGGTCAATCATAGGAATTAACATTTCAACTGTTCCATTTAATACCTCAAAAAGGGGTTGAGCTGTAGTATCGTTTATGGAAACAATTTTTCCAAAAACACCTAATCGCTTATCTTCAATTTCAAATCCTATTACTTCGTGAAAATAAAATTTATTGCCTTCAAGTTTTGGCAACATACTAAGCGGAAGATAAACATCACAATTAAGAATACTATCGGCTTCTTCTTCGGAGTCGACATCTTCAAATTGCACGCGAAGAAAGTCGTTTTTGTGAAGGGCACTATTTTTAATAAAAAATGGAACCAGATTTTTGTTGAATTCAACAAATACTGATTCCATGTTTTCGTATAGTTCGGGTTCATCAGTATCTAAATAGATCAGGACTTCCCCTTTGAAACTAAATTTTTTTGCAATTTTACCTAAATAGAAACATTCTTCTTTACGCATAATTGCTTGAAGTATTAAGCTTCTTTTTCTTCGCTTGTTTCTTCAGCAGCAGGAGTTTCTTCCACAGCTGGTGCTTCTTCAGCAACAACTTCAGGAGTTTCTTCAGCAGCAGGAGTTTCTTCCACAGCTGGTGCTTCTTCAGCAACAACTTCAGGAGCTTCTTCAGTAGCAGGTGTTTCTTCCACAGCTGGTGCTTCTTCAGCAACAACTTCTGGAGTTTCTTCAACTGCCGGTGCCTCTTCAGCAACAACTTCTGGAGTTTCTTCAGCTACAGTTTCTTCAACAGGAACTTCTTCTTCTACTTTTGCAGCTTCAACAGCGGCAGCAGCACGTTTGTCATTAGCCACTTTTTCTGCTTTCAAAGCTTTTGCTTTTTCTGCCTCTTGCGCTTTTGTTAAACCTTCTTTTTTAGCTGTAACTTTACCTGCTTTATCTTCTAACCATTTGGCCAATTTTGCATCAGCTTGTTCTTGCGTTAAAGCTCCTTTACGAACGCCACCATCAAGATGATGTTTCATTAAGGCACCTTTGTAAGAAAGGATTGCTCTTGCAGTATCGGTTGGTTGAGCGCCATTGTGTAACCATTGAACCGCTTGGTCAAGGTTTAAATCAATAGTGGCAGGGTTGGTGTTTGGATTATAAGTTCCTAATTTTTCTAGGAATTTACCATCTCTTTTTGAACGAGCATCAGCTGCTACGATCCAGTAAAAAGGTTTTTGTTTTTTACCGTGTCTTTGTAATCTAATTTTTACTGACATAATCTTTTTGATTAATTTGAGGTACTCGACCTCGGTTATTTAAGGGCGCAAAGATAGTTTTTTTTAGTAAATAAGCAATTATAAAGTTGTTTTTTAGCAAAAAAAAATAAGACTAAACTTTAGCATTATTTTTTATTCATAAATTGTAGCATTTTTGTATTAAAAAACTATTTTTGTGTTATAAAATTATAAACCTTATGAAAAGATTTTTGTCCCTTTTTATCATTGCTATTCTTTTTTCTTCTTGCCAAGAAGACTTAAAAAGCAACAATCCTGGATTTCAAGGGTTGAAAGATGATGTTTTTTGGAGAGCAAATGATGCAAAAGCTTACCTAGATGCAAATGGTAAACTGAGTATTGAAGCACTAACTCAATATGAACAAATAACACTTTATACCAGTAGCGCTAATGCTGACACCTATTTATTAGGCACTTCAAATACTAATAATTATGCTACTTATATTTCAAATTTTGGAGCTGTCAATCTGCAATATGCTACAGTTGCAGTGCCTGGTCCTGTTTCAAACATCAGTATAAATAATAGTGGTTCAGGTTATTCTAGTGGCACATCCGTTGCAACTACTGGTGGTACTGGTAGTGGATTAACAGTCAATATAGTTGCTGATGCTTCAGGCATTGTAACAAGTGTAGCTGTTTCTTCTCGTGGTAATGCCTATCAGGCTGGAGATTTAATTACTGTAGTTGGAGGCAATTTGAATTGTAAAATTCTAATAGTAAATGTTCAAAATAGTAATGGTGAAATAAAGATTACAGAATATGACAATGTGAACATGACAGTTTCGGGTAAATTTAAATTCAATGCTGCTAATGCTAACAATAGTCCTTTCGGTGGTGCAATTTTAAATTTTCAATATGGAGAATTTTATAAAATACCCATTTTCCCATCTATATAAATTTAAGTTAGAAAAAAATACAAACCATCTTCGGATGGTTTTTTTGTTAATATTATAACAAAGTCCAAATTAATAGCAGTTTACAGTTTTAATTAGGTTACCTTTGTAATTGAATTTTAAATATAAAATATGAACATTTTTGTTGGGAGTCTTCCGTTTAGTATAGACGATGCAGATTTAAGAGAATCTTTCGAGGTTTACGGTACGGTTAATTCCGTAAAAATTATTACAGACAAATTTACTGGAAGAAGTAAAGGATTTGGTTTTGTGGAAATGGAAAATGACACAGAAGCCGAAAAAGCAATTCAAGAACTAAATGGTGCTACTGTTGACGGGCGTACTATTGTAGTTAACAAATCAGAACCGAAACCAGAAGGCGAGAGAAGATCTTTCAATAACAATCGTTCAGGCGGTTCAGGTGGTGGTTATAACGGCGGTGGAAACTCACGTGGTGGCGGAAGCTACAGTGGTGGAAACAGCGGTGGTGGAAATAGAGGAAGATACTAGTTACATTCTAATATAGATATTTAAAAAACCAGCTCATGAGCTGGTTTTTTTGTTTTTTGTTGATAACTAAAATTGATTACTACCATGGGAAAATGTATTTTTGAAAAGTTAGAATTCTTTCAAATTACCTTTCATGTATTTAATTTTTGATACCGAAACTACAGGTTTGCCAAAACGTTGGGGCGCACCTATTTCTGATACTGATAACTGGCCAAGATGTATTCAAATTGCCTGGCAGTTACATGATGAGATGGGAAATTTATTAGATAATCAAGATTATTTGATAAAGCCAGAAGGTTTTAACATTCCGTATGATGCCGAGAGAATTCATGGGATTTCTACTGAATTAGCCGAAGCACAAGGTATAGGTTTACAAGAGGTTTTAGAAAAATTCAATAGTGCTTTGGCAAAAGCCAAATTCATAGTGGGTCAAAATGTTGGCTTTGATGTCAATATTATGGGCTGTGAGTTTTACCGAATGAGTGTCAATTCACCAATGTCGTCTATGCCAGTTTTAGACACTTGTACTGAGGTTACCGCAGAACTATTGAAATTGCCGGGAGGAAGAGGAGGGAAATTTAAATTACCAACGCTAACAGAACTTCATGGTTATCTTTTCAACGTGCCATTTGCAGAAGCTCATAATGCCACTGCCGATGTGGAAGCCACCACGCGTTGTTTTTTTGAATTAATTCGTAAAGATATTTTTACTAAAGAAGAACTTGATGTTTCAGAAGATTATTTCAAAGAATTTAGTAAAAACAATCCAAAAGAAATTCAACTTATAGGATTACAACACATCAACCTGAAACAGGCCTCTGACGAAATCAGAAAACAATTTCAAGAAAAGGAAGAAGTTGTTATCCCTACAAACCAAGATAAACAAGTTCATCATAATCTTGCAGAGGTTGATTTCGTGCACTTACATAATCACACTCAGTTTTCAGTATTACAATCTACTATTAGCGTTGCTGATCTAGTAGAAGCAGCAGTTCAAAATAAAATGCCTGCAGTAGCCATAACAGATCATGCTAATTTGATGGGTGCTTTTCATTTTGTACGCGATATTTTATACCATAATAAATCGGCAAAAGCCAAAAATAAACAAGCCGAAGAAAACGGAGAAACGCTAACAGAAACCATAATTAAACCAATAGTGGGCTGTGAGTTTTATGTGTGCGATGATTTAAAAGATAAGTCGAGAAAAGACAATGGCTATCAAATTGTTTTCTTGGCCAAAACTAAAAAAGGGTATCACAATTTAGCAAAACTTTCTTCTATTGCTTATACCCAAGGATTTTATTATGTGCCAAGGATTGACCGAAAAACCATTCAAGAATATAAAGAAGATATCATTGTTTTATCTGGAAACCTCTATGGAGAAATTCCGAGTAAAGTATTAAATGTCGGAGAAAACCAAGCCGAAGAGGCTCTAGTTTGGTGGAAACAAGAATTTGGCGATGATTTTTATATTGAGTTAATGCGCCACAACCAGGAAGATGAAACTAGAGTGAATGCATCATTAATAACTTTGGCCAAAAAGCATAATGTAAAAACAGTAGCTACCAATAATGTTTTTTACATTAATAAAGAAGATGCTAATGCCCATGATATTCTATTGTGTGTAAGAGATGGCGAAAAACAAGCTACACCAATTGGTCGTGGGAGAGGCTATCGTTATGGGTTCAATAATCAAGAATACTATTTCAAATCAGGTGATGAAATGAAAAAGCTATTTCACGATTTGCCCGAAGCCATTGCAACTACAGAAGAAATTATAAATAAAATAGAGATTTATGATTTGTCTCGTGATGTATTGTTGCCAAAGTTTGAAATTCCAAATGAATTTTTGGTTTCAGAAGACGAAACGGATTCTGGCAAACGTGGTGAAAATAAATACTTAGCACATCTAACTTTTGAAGGGGCAAAAAGACGCTATCAAGAAATCACTCCCGAGATACAAGAGCGCATAGATTTTGAATTAAAAACTATAGAAAACACAGGGTATCCAGGTTATTTCTTGATTGTTCAAGATTTCATTGCTGCCGCCCGAAAAATGGATGTTTCTGTTGGGCCAGGTCGTGGATCTGCCGCTGGTTCTGTGGTGGCGTATTGCCTCGGAATTACCAATATTGACCCATTGTTATACGATTTACTTTTTGAGCGCTTCCTAAATCCAGATCGTGTGTCATTACCCGATATTGATATCGATTTTGATGACGAAGGGCGAAGCCGAGTTATGGAGTATGTAATCAATAAGTATGGTTCCAAGCAAGTGGCGCAGATTATTACTTATGGAACAATGGCAGCTAAATCATCCGTTCGTGACACAGCGCGTGTGTTAGATTTGCCTTTATTTGAAGCCGATAAAATTGCCAAGTTAATCCCAACTTCACTCAATTTAGCCAAGATATTTACTTTAGATAATGACAAGTTAAAAGCCGCTTTACGCTCGGAAGAATTTGATAAAGTAAAAGAATTAATTTTACTTGCGAATGCCAATGACCTAGGTGGCGAAACCATTCAACAAGCAAAAATATTAGAAGGAAATCTAAGGAATACAGGTATTCACGCTTGTGGCGTCATCATTACACCTAGTGACATTACTGATTTCGTTCCAGTGGCTACTGCCAAAGACTCGGATTTATACGTAACTCAATTTGATAACTCCGTTGTTGAAAGTGCCGGATTGTTAAAGATGGACTTCTTGGGGTTGAAAACTCTGACATTGATAAAAGATACCGTTAAATTAGTAAAATACAGAACCGGAATTGAACTCGACCCTGATACTTTTCCTATAGATGATATAAAAACGTATGAGCTGTTCCAAAAAGGAGAAACCGTTGGAATATTCCAATATGAGTCACCAGGAATGCAAAAGTATTTGAAAGACTTAAAACCAACTGTTTTTGGCGATTTAATTGCTATGAATGCATTATATCGACCAGGGCCATTGGAGTATATTCCTTCTTTCGTTCGTCGTAAAAATGGAGAAGAACCCATCACCTATGATTTAGAAGCTAACGAAGAATTTCTAAAAGAAACCTATGGAATAACAGTATATCAAGAGCAAGTAATGTTGCTTTCTCAAAAACTAGCCAGTTTCTCAAAAGGCGATGCCGATGTTTTGCGAAAAGCTATGGGTAAAAAACAAAAAGATGTTTTGGATAAAATGAAATCCAAATTCATCGAACAAGCCGTCGCCAATGGTCATGCAGAAGATAAGTTAGAAAAAATATGGAAAGATTGGGAAGCCTTTGCACAATATGCATTTAATAAATCGCACTCTACTTGTTATGCTTGGATTGCCTATCAAACGGCCTATTTAAAAGCGCATTATCCAGCAGAATATATGGCAGCAGTGCTTTCTAATAATATGAGCGATATCAAGCAAGTGTCCTTCTTTATGGAAGAATGTAAAAGAATGGGATTGCAAGTTTTGGGTCCTGATGTTAATGAGAGTTATTATAAATTTACAGTAAATGAAAACTACGCCGTTCGTTTTGGAATGGGTGCAGTAAAAGGAGTTGGAATGAATGCAGTAGAAACTATTGTTGCCAATAGAAAAGACGGAAAATACAAGTCTATTTTTGATTTAGCCAAACGAATTGATTTACGAGCGGCCAATAAAAAAGCCATTGAAAACTTAGCTTTAGCTGGAGGTTTTGATTGTTTTACCGACGCCTATCGCGCACAATATTTTCATACCGATGGAGATAATATTACATTTTATGAAAAGGCAATTCGATACGGAGCAAAGTTTCAAGAAAATGAAAATTCATCACAGGTAAGTTTGTTCGGAGATGCTAGTGATGTTCAAATTGCAGAACCTATAGTTCCTCCCTGTGAAGATTGGAGCACAATGGAAAAATTAGCCAAAGAGAAAGAAGTAGTGGGAATTTATATTTCAGGACATCCATTAGATGATTATAAATTTGAGATGAAATATTTTTGTAACAGTAAATTAGAGAATTTAAAAAATCTTGGAAGTTACATAGGCAAGAATTTAACCTTTGCTGGCATTGTCACAAATGTGCAATATAAAACCGCTAAAAATGGAAAAGATTGGGCAATGTTTACTTTAGAAGGATATGATGAAAGTCATGATTTTAGAATTTTTGATGAAGATTATTTAAAGTTCAGACATTTTTTGGTAAACAATCAATTTGTTTATTTTAAAGTAACAGTTAAAGATGGTTGGGTAAATAGAGAAACAGGAAAAAAATCAGAACCAAGGTTGCAGTTTTTAGATGTTAAACAACTTCAAGATGTGCTCACTCAGTTTGCCAAAAAATTAAGCATTCAGATGGATATTAATGATATACATCAAAATTTTATACAACAGCTTAATCAACTATTTATTACCTATAAGGGTGATAATACAGTTACATTTGAAATTATTGAGCAAGAAAAAGTTCAAAAATTAATTGAAATAGTTCCTAAAATTATTGCGGAAGATGAGGCTATTTTTGATGTAGAAAATCCAGAAGAAATTACCGTTGACATCCCTATTGAAGAAGAAAACCAAGTAGTAACAAGAGTTTCCATGCCAAGTAGGAAACTAAAAATTAAAATATCCAATGAGTTACTAGTGGAATTGGAGAAAATGAATATTAAATTCAGTTTAAATTAAGTATCAATTCGGATAATGAATTGATAACCAAAACTGATTTTTAAAAAGAGAAATACAAAAAAAATGTCTAATTTTGTCATACAATAAATAAGTAATTTAAAATATAAAAATATGGCTTTAGCAATCACGGATGCTACTTTTGACGAGGTAGTATTAAAATCAAATAAACCAGTAGTAGTAGATTTTTGGGCAGCATGGTGTGGACCATGTAGAATGGTAGGTCCTGTTATCGATGAAATTGCAACAGAATACGAGGGAAAAGCGACTGTAGGTAAAGTAGATGTAGATGCCAATCAGGAATTTGCTGCAAAATATGGAGTTCGTAATATTCCAACAGTATTAGTATTTCAAAATGGTGAAGTAGTAGGACGTCAAGTAGGAGTTGCTCCCAAAAAGACTTACACGGATGCTATTGATGCATTATTGTAATCTTTATAATTTCATAAAAAAGGTTTGATGAAAGTCAAGCCTTTTTTTGTACATTTAAATTCAAATTTTCACTCAATGCAAAGTTGACTGAATGAAATTAATTTATCTTTGAGCTATGAAGTTAGAAGAACAAAAAGAAATAATATCAGGTTTCAAGCATCTTGAATTATTAGCAAATCAAGTCGTTGAAGGCTTTATTTCTGGGATGCATAAAAGTCCGTTTCATGGATTTTCGGCTGAGTTTGCAGAGCACAAAACATACAATTCTGGAGAAAGCACCAAACATATAGATTGGAAACTTTTTGCTAAAACAGATAGATTGTATACCAAAAAATACGAAGAAGAAACCAATCTTAGATGTCATTTGATTATCGATAATTCTTCCTCAATGCATTATCCAAAGTTAAAAAATAACGAACCATTTTATCATAATAAGATTGGATTTTCAATATTGGCTTCTGCTGTTTTAATGAATTTATTAAAGAAACAACGAGATGCTGTTGGATTAAGTATTTATTCAGATACTTACGAATATTATACGCCCGAAAAAGGTAGCGATCGTCATCATCGAATGATTTTGAACAAATTGGAAGATTTGTTAGAAAATTTTAAAGTCGCAAAGAAAACAGATACCGTTACTTTTTTACATCAAATTGCAGAAAAAATTCATCGCCGTTCCATGATTGTGCTTTTTACAGATATGTTTCAAACAGAAAATAGAGAAGCACTTTTTAACGCTTTGCAGCATTTGAAACACAACAAGCATAAAGTGGTAGTATTTCATGTGATTGATAAAAAAACAGAAATCAACTTTAATTTTGATAATGCACCGCGTAAATTTATTGATTTAGAGACAGGAGAAGAAGTAAATATTTTTGCTGATACGATTAAAGAAGTTTATGAAGAAAAAGTAAATGATTATTTTAAAACATTAGCATTGACATGTGCTCAGAATAAGATAAAATATGTTCCAGTAGCAGTGGAAGAGAATTTTGAAAAGATTTTAACAACATTCTTAGTTGAAAAACAAATGTTTGGTTAATGAAGAAAAAATCAGTTCATTTTTTTACTGAAAAAAGTTGCAGAAATCAAAAACGGTTGTATATTTGCAACCGCAATTAAGCGAAGGTTTGGTAGTTCAGTTGGTTAGAATACATGCCTGTCACGCATGGGGTCGCGGGTTCGAGTCCCGTCCAGACCGCTAAAATTGGGAAAAGGTTTTCAGTAATGAAAACCTTTTTTTGCCCAAAAAAGCATTTAAGATTAGTTGTGTTGTTTTCGATACGAATTTGTAACTCGTATCATGGTTTAGTAGTTAGACCAATGAAAAGCTTTCCATTTATTCTGAATTCGTTTCAGAATCTAAGGATGGCTTTTTTGTTTTACATAGATTTTATTTTAATTGTAATTAACTGTTAATTTGTATATTGCAATTCTTTTTTGATATATAAAACAAAATTTTCAATACTGTTAATCAACCAAAACAACTATTTAAAATGAAAAAATCATTACTTATACTCACCTTATTTTTTTCAACTTCTATTTTATGGGCTCAAAGTTTTAATCAGCCATCACAATTTAATAATGTTTGTGATGATAATAATGATGGGTTAGCTTCTTTTTCTTTAAATGAAATTTCATTTGAAATTTTAGCTAATCTTGATCCTCAAAGTTATCTGATTACGCATCATGAAACACAAACTGAGGCTCAGACTGGAACTAATGCATTGTCTAGTCCTTATGTTATTTTAACACCTTTTGCTCAAACTGTTTGGGCAAGAATAGTCAAAATTGCCTCAGGACAAGTTACAATCTTGCCCTATAATTTGAGTGTTAACCCTATACCTATCGTACAAAATATATCTTACACACTTTGTGATAATGATAGTAATCCAAATGATGGAATGACAGGAGTAGATTTAACTCAACAAACGCCTGCTGTTTTGGCCCAACAAACAGGAGCAGCTAATAATTATATCGTAACCTATTATACCAACCAAATTGACGCAGAAGCAGGAATGTCATTCATCATTACAGCCACCAATTATGTGACTAGTACAACCACTATATGGGTCAGAGTAGAGAATATCACAACGCAATGTCATAATACTGGATCTATAGAATTAATTTTACAAGATTGCGGGGGTTCCAGCTGTTCACCACCTACAAATTTAGTAACCACCGATATAACAGAAACTTCTGCAACTTTAGCTTGGACTAATCAAGATTCTATCACTCAATCTTTAATTTATATTGTTCCAGCGGGAAGTCCTCCACCAACAAACGCAAGTGGTACTTATTATGTTCAAGGAAGTCCATATACAGTTGTGGGTTTGACCTGTGGTACACAATATGATGTTTATGTTAGAACTTATTGTAATTCTGTAAATATGAGTACATGGGTTCAAACTACTTTTTCCACAGCGGCTTGTGTACCACAAGCGGGGCAACCAGTTGATTTAAGACAATGTGTAAGTGATAATGGTATAGCTTGTTTTGATTTATCTTCGAACACTGCAATCATTATTAATACATTAAATCCAGTAGATTATTCTATTACCTATTACAATTCTGAATCTAATGCTATAAATAATGATAATCCTTTAACGTCTCCCTATTGTACTTCAACATCACAGGCAGTATTTGCCCGATTGGAGAATAATATTACTCAAGCCTATCAAATATTAGGGTTCTCTATTTTAGCTGATACCGTTTCTAGTGCAGTAATGCCATTAAACAACATGCAGCAATGTGATGATAATAATGATGGAGTTGTTATTTTTGATTTAACCACTGTTCAAGCGCAAATAAATAGTAACAATATTTTAGAATATTATCCGAGTCTGTCTAATGCACAAAATCAAGTAGTGCCTTTTACTAACCCACAAACTTTGAATATTGGTATTCAAAATCCTATTACGAATGTTTTTGTTAGAGAAATAGTGCCAAATTCTTGTGATAGTATTTATTCGTTTCAATTAAATACCTATTCTAATTGTAATTTAGCTTCTGTATGTTCTCAAGCAAACTCTTTGTGTAATTCAATTGGTGTGCCTTTTTCTAATACTGTAAATAATAGTAGTACTGGTTCAGCTAATTGTTTATTATCATCACCAAACCCTACTTGGTTTTATTTGCCAATAAGCAATCCAGGAACAATAAATTTACAAATAAATCAAAATTCATTAAATGGAACTCCATTAGATGTAGACTATATTGTTTATGGGCCATTCACTAATCCGGTTTCACCTTGTGGTAATCCAAATTTATTATTAGCCAATGTTGTATCTTGTGGTTTTTCTGTTGCAGCCGTTGAATTTCCATTGATACCTAATGCACAACCAGGGCAATATTATTTGTTAATGGTAACTAATTACAGTAACCAAGCAGGTTTTATTACAATTACTGAACTTGGTAATTCTTCTGGAGGTATAGATTGTTCAGGTTTACGATTAAATGCTTTCTTAGATTCAAATAATAATGGAACTCAAGACAATGGGGAGCAGAATTTCCCATTGGGGCAATTTTCTTATGAAGTAAACAACAATGGAAACGTCCATAATATAATTTCTCCAACAGGAATTTATAATATTTATGATACTTCTAATTCAAATTCCTATAATTTGAGTTATACAATAGATTCAGATTATGTAGCTTCATATGGTATAACTACTTCCAACCATAGCAATATTTACGTAGTTATTGGTGCTGGAATGCAAACTTATAACTTTCCAATTACTGTTACACAATCTTATAATGATTTAGCAGTAAATGTTGTTCCAATAAATGCACCAAGGCCAGGGTTTGCTTTTCAAAACAAAATAGTATATACTAATTTTGGCAATCAAACAGTTGTGGACGGAACCGTAACTTTTACCAAAGAGGCTTTGCTAACTATTACTAATAACTCACAAGCAGGAACAACTTCTACAGCTAGCGGATTTTCCTATAATTTCAACAATCTTTTACCTTTTGAAACAAGAACAATTACTGTAACTATGCAAGTGCCAAATGTTCCTACAGTTGCTTTGGGTGATTTATTAACTAATACTGCTTGTATTGCTCCAATTAGTGGAGATGTGGTTCCAACAAATAATACTTCTACTTGTTCTCAAATAATCATTGGGTCTTATGATCCTAACGATAAGATGGAATCACATGGAGAAAGAATATTACATTCAACTTTCACTGCCAATGACTATTTGTATTACACCATCCGTTTTGAAAACACAGGAACAACAAGTGCCATCAATGTTAGAGTAAATGATATATTGGATTCAAGATTAGATGAAAATACAATTAGAATGATTAGTGCGAGTCACAATTATATTATGGATAGAGTTGATAACAATTTAACATGGCGATTTGACAATATTCAATTACCAGTTTCAGTAGCTAACACTACTACAGGAAAAGGATACATTACATTCCAAGTAAAACCTAAAGCCGGTTTTGCTGTTGGTGATATTATTCCAAACACTGCATCTATTTATTTTGATTTTAATCCAGCGATTATTACTAATACTTTCCATACAGAGTTTGTGGCTCAACTTGGTGTTGATGAATTTGAGAATGGTGATTTTGTTTTCTATCCAAATCCAGTGTCTGATATAGTTACTGTTTCGGTAAAAAATAACGGTGCTATAGCTGCTATTGCTGTTTATGATATGCTAGGAAAAGTAATACTTTCGGAAAAACTAACAAGTGTTGTTTCTTCACAAACATTTGATTTATCATCAGTATCTAAAGGAGTTTACCTGCTTGAAGTTACTTCAGACACTAATTTAAAAGTGATTAAAAAATTAATAGTAGAATAAATTATAAATTTATAGCAATGAAAAGCTCTCCATAACAGAGAGCTTTTCTTTTTTTTTAAAACCAAAGTAGTAGTAAATATAATTTCTTATTTTTGAAACTGTTAATCGATTGAAATCAATCATGAAAAAAGCTATTGCTTTATTTTTAGTATCACTATGCTTTTCTTGTCAATACTTTGAGAAGAAAGTACCTTCTGAAAAAGAATTGTTGGCAAAGCAATTAAAAGAGATTAACTGGAAGGAAGTGGATGAATATCCTTCCGTTGCTGATTGTGAAAAGCTAAGTGATAAAGCCCAACGTGAGCAATGTTTTTTTGATTTTTTAACTACTACAATACAAGAAAAATTAGCGGTTGATACCCTTTCTATGTTATTTCCTCAATTAGATACTATTGAAGTAAAGGTTACGGTTTTTCCCAATGCCACTATGGAATTCGACCCTCAATTCCCTAAGGATTCTGTGGCCTATGATACAATAAAGATTGATAGTATTCTTCAAGCTCGGTTGGTTGATTTTCCTAAAGTAAATCCTGCCATTAAACGAGGAATTCCTGTGAAAACCCAGTTTGTGTTGCCGGTGATTATTAAGCAGGAGTAGTTACTTTTTAAATACTCTTCCTTTCCAGGAAAAACTGCCAAATAAAGAAAATAATCCCACCAAACTTGAGAAGAAAGGATAAATAACACTACTTGCTAAAGGCAATAACCATTTCCCTTTTAGTAAGTATTGATTTGATTTATAAAGCAAAATATAGTCAGTTACATATTTAATTAAAAATAGTTGTATAATAATTTTCCAATCCAACCAACCAACAACCAACAACCAACAACCAACAACTAAAATAAGATTTATAAGAAGGACTACTACCGCTAATAGTTTAGCATAACCACTTTGATAACGGGTTGTTTTACTAGCCCAGCGAACGCGTTGCATAAAGAGTTGAAACAAATTGTTTTCGGGTTTTGTTTTTACAATTACGTCTTTGTGTTTTAGATAATGTACTTTGTCCGCAAATTTCGCCACTGCTTTTTGCAACAGAAAAACATCATCACCACTAGCTATTGTATCATTTCCGTTAAAACCATCAAGTTCATGAAAAAGTTTTTTAGTATAGGCAAAATTGGCGCCATTACACATAAACGGTTTCCCTATGCCAAAACTCCCAATAGTGGTCCCTTGCAAACTCAATAAATCCAATTGCTGAAAATGATGAAACCAGTTATTTTTTACATTATAAATCACAGCACCTACTATCATTTCAACTTGATTATTTTGAATGTAATTATCAAAAGTAAGTAGCCAATTTTTATTTACGATACAATCAGCATCGGTCGTTATAATCCAATCGTGTTTGGCAATTGGCATTGCACGTGCAATGGCATCTTTTTTGGGAGAATTGGATAGCCGAAGGTTTTCTAGTAGAGTAGTGTCAAGTGTGTCATGGTTCATGCGCCAGCGAATACAAATGCGTTCCGAACTATCAGTTGAAAAATCATCAACCATGATAATTTCTAGTAATTCATGAGGATAATTTAGTTTAGAAAAAGAGGCTAAAAGTTTAGGAAGATTTTTGGCTTCATTTCGAAAAGGAACAATTATAGTGAAAGCTGTTTTCGGAGAAAGATTAGTTCTTTCAAAAGTTTTTACTTTTTTAAAACCAACGACAAGTTGGAGTATCAAAAGCACATAGAGTAACAAAATCAAATATAAAGCAATAGTAATTAATTCCATTTTGGTTTAAATTTTAAGACAAAATAACTTCCAATAACAACTGGTAATACTATATTCAAAAACCACATTGAGGTAGAAATAAATACCACAATCCATTCATTGACACCTAATTTCCCGAAGAAAAAAACCGCTACACTTCCTTTAACAGCAAAATCCAAAAATTGAAAACTGGGTAAAGAGGATGCTAAAAAATAAACCGTTGCTATGCTTGCCATCATCGTGAAATAGGGTAAATCTACATCAAAAGCGAGAAATAAAAAATAGTATTGGTGCGAAAAAACTAAATAACGTAATGTGCCTAGAAGTATATTTTTTTGATGGATTGACTTCGGAATTTCGTTTATTTTTTGAATAAGTTTTTCTATGGAATAGCCTTTTATTTTAATAGTTTTTGAGAAAAAAGAGGCAAGAAGCAAGAAGCAAGAAAATCCGATAATTGTTAACGCCCATTGCCAATAACCCAAAATAAACAAACTAATAGTTCCAAAAATAATAGTCAAAATCATTTGAATTCCGTTGCAGATGAGATTTAGAAAAATAACTTTTTTGGTTTTCTTTTTATCAAAATACAAAGCTTTTCCGGCATATTCTCCGAGACCATTTGGAGTGAAAATCCCAGCGGTTAATGCACCAAGTACTTGTTTTGTGGATTCCCCAATGGAAATTGTTTTTATAAAAGACACAAGGTTTTGCCATTTGAGAATTTCCAAATACCGATTGACAACACTAAACGATAGCAAAAATAAAATCCCTAAAACAGATTGTTTTTCTTTGACTAAAGCGATGAATTTTTCCCAATCTAGATGGTTGTTATTTGCCAATTGATCATAGATGAAATAAAAAGCACCAGATACAATCAAAAGTTTGACCAGAAAAACGACGAATTGCTTAGCTTTGTGAGAAATTGAAATCATTAGGGCAAAAGTAGGTAATTGGATTTGAAGATTTGAGAATTGGAGAATTTGAAAATAAATTAAATTGACAGCCAACAACCGACAATCAAAAAAAATGGTAAACGAACGCATCATATTAGGAATTGATCCAGGAACCACCATAATGGGTTTCGGCTTAATAAAAGTCATCAATAAAAAAATGGAATTCATCCAATTGAATGAGTTGCTATTGAGCAAATATGATGACCATTACACCAAATTGAAAGTCATTTTCGAACGCACTATTGAACTAATAGAAACGCATCATCCTGATGAAATTGCTATTGAAGCACCTTTTTTCGGAAAAAATGTACAATCGATGTTAAAGCTTGGGCGAGCGCAAGGTGTCGCCATGGCAGCGGGATTATCGCGCCAAATTCCCATTACTGAATATGAACCCAAGAAAATAAAAATGGCCATTACTGGAAACGGAAATGCCAGTAAAGAACAAGTGGCCAAAATGCTGCAACAACTTCTTGGTTTAAAAACATTACCTAAAAATCTCGATTCTACCGATGGTTTGGCAGCGGCTGTTTGTCATTTTTTTAACTCAGGAAAAACCGTTGGCGAAAAAAGCTATACGGGTTGGGATGCTTTCGTAAAACAAAATGAAAACAGAATAAAATGATTTTAAAATTTGAAAATGAGTCAATTTGATAATGATTTTCGAATTACCATTTTCATTTTCAAATCTTCAAATTAAAGAATTTTCAAATTAAAATGAGCGGCATCTACATCCATATCCCTTTTTGCAAACAAGCTTGTCATTATTGTGACTTTCATTTTTCAACTTCATTAAAGAAGAAGGATGAAATGGTTTTGGCATTGGCCAAAGAAATAGTATTGCGTAAAGATGAATTTAAAGATGAAATTGTCGAGACGATTTATTTTGGCGGCGGAACACCTTCAATATTACAGATTTCAGATTTGAAATTTTTGATTGATGAAGTATATCGGAATTATAATGTTGCAGAAAATCCCGAAATCACCGTAGAAGCCAATCCTGACGACTTATCAGAAGAGCGAATAATCGAATTATCAAATAATAGAGTAAATCGTTTATCCATAGGCATTCAATCTTTTTTTGAAGAGGATTTGAAACTCATGAACCGCGCTCACAATTCGGTGGAAGCCAAAAAATGTTTAGAAATTGCCACGAAATATTTCGATAATATCTCCATTGATTTGATTTATGGAATGCCTAATATGAGCCATGAGAAATGGTTGCAAAATATTCAAATTGCATTAGATTATAAAATTCCGCATATTTCCAGTTATGCTTTGACGGTAGAACCAAAGACAGCGTTGCATTCATTTATAAAAAAGGGAATTATTCCACAATTGGATGATGAGGTGGCACAAGAACATTTTCATTTGCTAGTTGACAAGCTCGAAGAAAATGGTTTTATCCATTATGAATTATCCAATTTTGGAAAAGAGAATTATTTTTCCAAAAACAATTCAAGTTATTGGCTCGGAAAAAAATACCTTGGCATTGGTCCGTCAGCGCATAGTTATGATGGATTTTCTAGAAGTTGGAATGTGTCAAATAATACAATCTATTTAAAAGCATTGGCTGAAAATCAATTGCCATCAGAAAGCGAAACTTTAACCCAAACTGACCGCTATAACGAATATATTATGACAGGGTTGAGAACGGTTTGGGGTATTTCTCTCGATAAAATTGCAACTGAATTTGGGAAAACCTATTTGGATTATTTAAACCAACAAGCTGAGAAATATATCGAAGATCATTTACTATTTATAGATGACAACATTTTGAGAACTACCAAAAGCGGTAAGTTTTTGAGTGATGGGATTGCAAGTGATTTGTTTTTGTTAAATTTGGAGTAGTTAAACGCAAAGTTCGCAAAGAATTAGGCAAAGTACGCTAATTTTATGACAGAAAATGAATTGTCGAGAATTGTATTTGACAGTGCTTTAAAAGTACATCAAAATTTAGGGCCAGGACTTTTAGAAAGCGCTTATGAAGAATGTCTGTTTTATGAATTAAAGAAAACTGGGTTAGACGTTCAAAAGCAAAAAGCTCTTCCGCTTGTTTATGAACAAGTAAAACTAGATGTTGGCTATAGAATTGATATAATCATCGAAAATAAATTAATTATAGAAGTTAAATCAGTTGAAGCTATTAATGATGTTCACTTTGCACAATTGTTAACTTATTTAAAATTGACCGATTGCAAGTTAGGATTATTAATCAATTTTAATGTAACACTTATAAAAAACGGAATAAAAAGAGTCGTTAATAATCTTTAAAACCATTGCGAACCTAGCGAAAAACTTTGCGCGCTTTGCGGTTAAATTATATGATAGCAATAATAAATAAATTTCAGATCGACCTATCAAAACCTCTTGATATAGCTATTCCATTGTCTAATACTGATGCTAATCCGATTGCGTGGTATTTAGAAAAACCAACAATTGAACCAGTGAGATTTGGTGATTGGGTTGGAAAAGTTTCGGAAGGAAGCTCAACTAATTTCAATAATATTTTCTTCAATCCCCACGGACACGGCACGCATACAGAATGTTTGGGGCATATCACCAAGGAGTTTTACAGTATTAATCAATGTTTGAAACAGTTTTTCTTTACAGCCGAGTTGATTTCAATTGATCCCGAAAACATAGATGGAGATTTAATCATCAC
>Ga0209499_1001272_pt1 | contig 17793 bp, 40 predicted proteins | sample C_130208_EF_Meta_FD_187306 | JGI IMG/M metagenome (GOLD analysis project Ga0209499, IMG submission 187306) | Freshwater microbial communities from Lake Croche, Canada to study carbon cycling - C_130208_EF_MetaG (SPAdes) (version 2) | ecosystem: Environmental > Aquatic > Freshwater > Lake...
ACTGAAAAAAATTTGGAAAAGTAAATTATTATATATATCTTTGTATTGTCTAATTAAAATAAGAAAACATGATACACGATTTAACAACACAGAAAGGTCGCAATGCTTATGCTAAATCATTGCAAGAACAAGCGGAATCAATTCTTAAATTCCATAAGTCCAAAAATATGAATTACAGTCAGTATTTATTTTCTTGTTTAATCAAGCTATATGATAGTGAGTTTGAACAAATGGAGTATGATATTCAATTTTATGATACTATTAATGAGTATGAGATATTTGAGAATAGCAATTTCAATGATGGCAACAAAAGTGAATATGAATGTATTGTTAATTACTTAAATGATAAATATGGAAAACGATAAAGCATTATTTGTAGCATTTTATTTTTGGGGTGGTTACAATTCACAATCATTGTGGCAAGAGTTCGATAAGATTTATGAGTTGGCAGATAAGTTTGTCCAATCATATAGTCAAGACAAAACTTGGGAAGATGAATCCTTTGAAGAGTATATGCACAACTACATAGTTAAGCATATCCCACAGTAGTAAATGTACACAATTGTGTATATACGTGCGTGTATGAGTGAGTATAAACAATATAAAACAATATTATGTCAAGAATTATTATAGAATACAATCCTGAATTATCTTTGAAAGCACAAAAGATAATCCAAGATGAAGTAAGTCCTAGTATGATTAGTAATGATGATGATAGTTCATGTCAATATGAGATAAGTATGGTTTCAGAATGTCTACATGATATATTCTATCAAGGAGTTAAAATTAAATCTGATTTAAAATTAATAACTAAATTAATTGATGAAGGTGTTAGTTTCATTGAATTCTAACAAAGGTACATAAAAAATAATTAAAAAAAAAGCATATTTCATTTGGATTTATGCTTTTTTTGTTTTACCTTTGTTTTGTCATTGGACGGGCTGAGGGTCACACACCACCAGGAGAGTAGACTCCATGGTACACTAGTATTTTATATAAAAATTTAACAAAATAAATTAGGATATATGATTTTTATTTTGTATACGTGCGTGCGCTATTATTAGGGTATGAAAAAAAAATTAAAAAAATATTGTTTTATATTTGTTTATATGGAATAGTATTATTATCTTTGCATCGTTAATCATTTAAAACAATTTATTATGAGTGAAGTAAAAAACAAAGTGAATGAAATCTTAGTAGCGCATAACTTAGATTTTCGTATTGAAAAAGAGCAGTTGTTATCAACTACGGGTAAAGATACACCTTATTATGGTTTGTTTAACGACAAAACTGGCGAATGTTTAAATACAGTTAAAGAATCTTACACAGTATCTCAAAATGATGAGATAGTTGAACTAGTACTTAACGGTATTCAGGGGTTTGGCGAATTGTCAGTATCAAAAGCGGGTGCATTAAACGGTGGTCGCAAAGTGTTTATCCAATTGGGAATTGACGGAATGGCAAAAGTTGGTGACGAACGTATCAAAAGATATGTAACAATTATTGACAGTAATGACGGTTCTACGGGGTTGTCAGTTGGTATTGGTGAGTTGGTAATGTCTTGTAGCAATCAGTTCTTTAAATTCTACAAAAGTGGGCAGTCAAAATTACGTCACACAACGAGTTTAACACAACGTATTAAGGAAATACCTTTCCTTATCGAACAAGCGTTGTCAGAGAGCCTTAAATTGACTGAAACGTACAAGGAATTTCAATCTACACCCGTTACAAAAGCGTTGGCAGATGAAATGGTTAAACACATTTTGGGGTTTGACAGATTAATGTCTATTAAGACAGAGAGCGAATTGTCTACACGTTCTTTGAATTCAATGGAAACTTTGTACAGTCACATTACAAAGGAAACGAATCAGAAAGGTATGAACTTGTTTGGTTTGTTTAGTGGGGTTACTTCATGGTCTACCCACGAAAAGTCAGCACCAAGAAGAGAAAATGGGCGTGAGGAAAGTATTATGGTTGGTACAAATTACAAGACTAATAACGATGCTTTTGAATTTACAATGCAAAAATTAGGGTTGGTAATGGCATAATTTAATTGGGGAGAATATTCTCCCCAATTTTTATTTCATAATAAAAAAATATAAGGTAGGTTGGAGTCTACTCTCCTGATTCTCTCGATTCAGCCCTTACCTTATTAGTACACCACAAAGATAAGAATAATAATTTAATCTACCAAATAATATTTACTTTTTTTCATGTGTAGTCTATATTTATATAAAAATAAAATTATGAAAAAAGTAAAAATATATGCTTTAATTGATGGTAGGGATAATACTATTAGATATATTGGTAAAACCATTCAGTCATTGAATAATAGATTAAGTTCCCATTGTTCTTTAAATGATAATGATTTGACTCATAGAGCTAATTGGATACGTGAATTAAAAACATTAAACTTAAAACCAATAATTAAGTTAATTGAAGAAGTTGGTGAAAATATTTGGGAAGATAGAGAAATTTATTGGATTGATTATTATTCTAAATTATATAAACTAACTAATACTGATAAAGGTGGTAGAGGTGCACATAAGGTAAAAAGTGATATTAGAATTAAAAAATCAATAACTTCTAAAAAAATGTGGAGTAATCCTGACTACAGAGAAAAAATGAAATATAAACTAAAAAATAAACAATCTAAAGAAAATAGAAAAATACAATCTGAAAAAATGAAAAAAAAGTGGATGGATAATGAATATGTGGAAAAAATGAAAGAGGTATCAAAAAAAACAAATCCTAAAACTAAAAATAAACGAGAAATAAAATATGAAAAAATTAGTGAATTAAGGAAAGAGCAGTGGTCTAATGAGATTTTTAGAAATGAAAGGATAAAAGCACAACCAAATTCAAAAATAATTATTTGTGATGGAATTGAATATATTAGTATAGGTGAAGCGGCTAGGTCTTTATTAGTGTATAAAAGTACTATAATAAAAAGAATAAAATCTGAACATTTTCCAAATTATTATTATAAAAATTAGGATATATAGAATAGTATTTGTATCTTTGTAATCTAATTTAAAAACATAAAAATATGGGACGTTATTACAGTGGCGACATTGAGGGAAAGTTTTGGTTCGCTTTGCAAGACAGTGATGCAGCAGACAGATTTGGTGTAACAGGGGAACAACCAAGTACATTGAGTTATTATTTTGATGAGGACAACCTCGAAGATGTTGAGTTGGAAATCAAAAACATCGAAGAAAGTTTGGGCGACAAGTTGCAACTAATTGAGAAGTTCTTTGAGGATAACAATGGTTGGAACGACAAAAAGCTCGAAGATGCTGGAATTACACAAGAAGAATTGAGTGAGTATGCTGATTTGGGGTTGGGAAAAAAGATACGTGATTGTATCAAAGAAAATGGTTCTTGTCAGTTTGATGCTGAATGTTAAATGGAATTAATTTAAAAAAAGTGGCACTATCATTTGGTAGTGTCATTTTTATTTTGTACCTTTGTATTGTCTAATAATTAAAACAATTTAAAATGGAGAATGAATATATGTGCGACAATTGTGGTGGTGGTTTTATTCGTGAGGAAATGGACTTTGATGTGAATGACCAGGATTTATGTAAGAATTGTAATCATGTAAGTTTTAATGATGCACCTTATGGTGGAGAATAAAAAATAATTGGTAAATAATTTGGAAATACGGAATAGTATTATTACCTTTGTATTGTCTAATTAAAACAAACGAAAAATGGAAAATTTAGTATTACAAGCAATTGGGGATTCAGAAGTTGAAAAAATCAACAAAATCAAAAAGAACAAAGAGTTCTTAAGACGACTTGTCAATGATTTGCAACAAGTATATACTTTGTATGTATCTAATCGTGATGAACAAAATAGTACGTCTTATGGTATTAAAAAACAAAGTAACTACATTGATACGATATTCTTTACTGCTGATGAAAATGGTTGCAGATTCAGAACAAAAATGTTAGGTTATAGAAAGGGTGCAAGACCCGAATGGAATTTGGGTTGGATTGTTGAGAAATACGATACTTGCAAAGGTGATGATAGTTTCATGTCTAATGTTTCACAACCACACGGACACGTTGAGGTATTAATTAACTTTACTGATGTTAGTGCAAACTTAATGGATATTATCAAAGATATTACAAGAATCTTTGACAAAGAGCAAATTTCAAAAAAGTTTTAAATAAAATAGGAAAAGATTTGGATAAGTGAAAACTTATCCTTATCTTTGTATTGTCTAATTAAAACAAATATTATGAAAGTAATTAAAATAAGCACAACTACATATTCACAAGAAGATTTTTATTTGCTAACTACTTTAACAGACCAAGATGTTGTTGAGGTAATTAACCCAATTGTTAATGCTGAAAGAGATGGATATGAAGAGTACAACAACGATATATTGGTGGAGTCATTGAAGAAAAGATATCCATTAGAACACATTGAGATGCACACTGAATTTAATGAATTAATATTTTAAAATAAATTTGCAAAGTTGAATATTTATTAGTATCTTTGTGGAACAAATCGGACTTCTAGCTCATTCGGTTAGAGCAACTGACTCATAATCAGTAGGTGCTTGGTTCGATTCCAAGGTGGTCCACAAATGGTTCGGTAGCTCAGCTGGATAGAGCCACGCACTTCTAATGCGTAGGTCACACGTTCGAATCGTGTCCGAATCACATTGTATTGTTCCTTTGAGAAAGGAATGTAGGAGTAACAAATATGAACGTTAACAACATAGAGGTTCTCAACCTCAAATGGTCGGGTGGTGGAATAGGTAGACACGAGGGACTTAAAATCCCTTGCCCAAAAGGCGTGCGGGTTCGATTCCCGCTTCGACTACAAAACATCCATAATGGTGGTTTTAAATTGACAAAACAAAAGGGAAGAAAGGAGACAGAAATGTTTCCTTTTTTTTTGTTAAAAAATTAGGATATATGAAATAGTATTATTATCTTTGTATTGTCTAATTTAAAAACAAGGTATTATGACAGAAAGGCAAAAAGAGGTAGTTGAGTTTTTGGAAAACTTAGTTGGTAAACGATTCAATCTTAACACACTTAATGAAGTGTTATCGGAACAATTTGATGAGGCTATAAAATGTGAGATTGTCAATGACGATGATGAAGAAAATACATTGACTGATTGGGATATTATGTTTGATAGTGTGAAATACGAAACGTATGGTTACTTTGACATTTATATGTTGAAAATGCGTAGACCAGGATTTGATGGTGCAACATTTTGCATTACTGAAATTGGATATGAATTTGATTAAAAATAATTTAAAAAAAGATTTGGATAAGTGAAAACTTATCCTTATCTTTGTATTGTCTAATTTAAAAACAAGGTATTATGGCTTATGTAGATTTTAAAATTACAATTTGGGAACGTGTTTTCATTGACGATGAAAGTGTTGATGAGATTGCTAAAAAAATCAAAGATGGAATTATTAATAGTTCTGATGATTTGTTTAATGAATTTGAAAGTGTTACTTTTGATTCAGATGTTATGTATGAAACTGCCGAACAGATAACACTAGAAGAAAATGATAATCAATCAACGATTGAATTACACAATAGAGAGGGGGAAACTATTTGCACCAACGAAAAATAATTTCATAAAAGATTTGGATAAGTGAAAACTTATCCTTATCTTTGTATTGTCTAATTTAAAACAAAAGATTATGGTTAATATTGATTCATTTGTAGCAGAACACAGGTTTTTAATTATTTTTTTTATTGTTGCTGTTTTTGTGGTTTTTTATATATATAATGTTTCAGCGACTTTTGATGTGGGATTCCAAAAACCAAAAAAAGAACAAGAAGCTCCAAAGAGAATATATAGACAAAAATCGGAGTTTATCCAAAAACTTTTGAGTGAAGGTAAAGCTAAAGAAATTTACCCAGCTCTATTTATAGAAGACCATACATTCAATGGGTCAAAATTGTTATTTGAAAATCATGATGAAAAATGTAAATTTCTTTCAATTTGTGATATTATTCAATACCACGATGGTTTTATAACTGATTTTGAAGTAGGGCAAATTGCTGTAACAAAAAAATTGGTTGCGAATTAGGATATATGAAATATTATCCTTATCTTTGTATTGTCTAATTTAAAACAATATATTATGAACTTCAATGAAATTACAGTTGCGTTAGAAAAAAGATTCCCTACATTACAAATTAAATGTGGTAGTGAGTTCAGCAAAGATTATAAACCTAATCAAGCTATATGGTTGCGTAATGCTTCAAGTGTACCATACACTAACAAAGATACAAACCCTTTGAGTGCATTGGATAGTGGTATATACAACAATAAGAATTACGATATTGATGTTTATATCAAATTTAATAAATGGTGCAACAAGAAAGGTTGGTATGCAAGTACCGAAGAATATACTTTAATGTTGTATAAAATTTAAGAATAAATTAGGATATATCATTTTATATTATTATCTTTGTATTGTCTAATAATTAAAACTTAAAAACATGGCAACAAAAACATTTAAAATTGGTGAGTATTGCAAAGGTGGAGTTATTACCGTTGAAACGACTGCAAAGAAAGTAGCCGTTATTGGTAAAGTTTGGGACTATTCAAAAGGTAGTACTAAAGGTAGCGACCAAAGTAAAGCAAAAGAATTTACACGTTTGGAAGTAATGGTTGATGAACCAGATGCTAGACTTAACATTGATTGGTTTTTATTCGATTTAACAACGTCTTACTATGCCGATGAGGTAATGAAGTGGATTGAATCAAAAGTATCGTTTAAAAGTGAATTTACTTGGTAAAAAGTTTACAAAATATTTGGATAAGTGAAAACTTATCCTTATCTTTGTAGTGTCTAATTAAAACAAAATATTATGCAAAAGAAAACAATCATTAAGAGAATTAAAAGTATCATTCAAAACTATGGTACGTTTAACATTGGAGAAGTTGATGGTGCGGAGGGAATTTGTGTTAACGAAATGGGGAACTATGTAGGGTTGGCTGAATACTTTAACGGCACAACTATTGAGGTTAATGTTTACGACCCAAATAGTTTTAGTAGCGACCCGATTGATGACTATGAGTTAACTTATGAAGAGTTATCAAAAGAAACATTGGAAGAAATTTTGTTTGTTGCTGAAATGTACGAAACAGACCAAGAAAAAACTTTAAAAAGAATTTCAAATTAATTTGGAATTGTAAAATATTATTATTATCTTTGTAATGTCTAATAATTAAAACTTAAAAATATGGGTCAGTACTTTAATGCAATCGTTTTAAACGATAACAAAAAACAACCAAAAGCTTGGGTTTATTCACATAAATTTGGTAGCGGTCTTAAACTAATGGAGCATTCTTGGATGAAAAATACATTTGTGGGTGCTTTTGAATCACTTATTTTTAGGAATCCTGAAAATATTGTTTGGGGTGGAGATTACGCAGATAATGTTAAGGGTTGTAAAACTAATCTTTACGATAGATGCAAGGAATCAACAGAAGTAATACCAACAAAAATAACTACTTTAAAAGAAAGTAGGTACATTATTAATCACGACAAAAAAGAATTTGTTGATAAAACAAAAGTACCTACTGATGCAGACGGCTGGAGAATACACCCTTTACCATTGTTGACTTGCAATTCAAATGGTCGAGGTGGTGGAGATTTCAGAGGGGAAAGTGAATTAGTTGGTAAGTGGGCTTATGATAAAATTAGTGTCGATAGCAAAAAACCAAAAGATTATACAGAACTAATCTTTGACTTAGTCGAATAAAACAAAATTACAACGTGTAAGGTTGTTTTAATAGACAGACAAAGGTAGATGGGGAATGTAATGTTCCCCATTTATTATATCTATATATGTACACATTTGTGTATATGTGTACGTATAAAGGTACGATAGTTGTTGAGTTTAATTAATTACCACATATTTATTATTATATGGAAAATCTAATAAATACAAATATAAGACTACAAAATGATGGTTTGAGTGAGCTAGAATGTTGGACTTCGATGCTTAAAAAAGCTCAGCTAAAGTTATTGTCAGCTTATACTAAAAAAGATATTGAACTTGCTGATAAGACCAGTAAGGAAATTGACTTTATTCAGAAACAAGTTATTAGATTAATTAATTCACAAAGTTAATAATATAATTCTGTATTTCCTAATTTGTTTTCATTTATTTTAATTAAAAAAGTATAATCCAGGTCGGAGTCTACGCTCCAGGCACCTTGTGAGTGTCAGCCCATACCTTATTGGTACACTACAAAGATAAGAATATAAAATGATATATCCTAATTTTTAATGAAAAAAAAATAATTTAAAATAATATCATTTTATATTTGGTATATTGGAATAAATTACTTACCTTTGTAAGGTCAAATTAAAACAATATATTATGAAAAATCAAATTTTGCTTACAACGAATAATGCTAAAACGATTAAAAGTTTAAAGGTTAATGATATTGAAACGCAATTGCCTTTCTTAACGTATATATTATATATGTCGCCTTTCACACAAAATTCTAAAGGTATTAATGTTTGTTCCCATGCTAGTAAGGGGTGCGCTGAAAGTTGTTTGGTTGATAGTGGGTTTGGTGGTATGTTTGAAAATGTTTATCAAGGTAGAGTTAATAAAACTGAATATTTTTTGCGTAATAGAGTTGGTTTTTTATTTCAATTGAAAACTGAAATTGAAAAAGCAATTAAAAAGAATAAAGATAAAGTAATATTAACAATACGTTTAAACGGAACGTCTGATTTACCGTATGAAAAATACAAAGTATTTGAGGGTAAAAATATCTTTGAGATATTTTCTGATGTACAATTTTATGACTACACTAAAAATTATTTACGCTTTGATAAAGAATTACCAAAAAATTATCATTTAACTTTTTCACGTTCTGAAACTAATCATAAAAAATCAATGGAATTATTAAAACGTGGTTTTAATGTTGCGATGGTATTTGATGTATTACCTACTGAATTTGAGGGGTACAAAGTTGTTAACGCTGATTTAGATGATTTACGTTTTTTAGATGAAAAAAATGTTATTTGTGGTTTAAAGTACAAAAAAATGACAAAGAAAGGTGCAAATAATAATTTAGCCTTTGATAGTGGTTTTGCAATTAGAACTAAATTAATAACAAATAAATTAACTAAAAAAATAAAGGTAGTTTAACTACCTTTATTTTAATTAAAATTTGGTAGATTAAAATAAATTACTTATCTTTGTAGTGTAACTTTAAAACATAAAAAATATGAGTGCAAAATCACCACAAGAAATGACAAGCGATATTCTTAAGTCATTAAACAAACAAGATGCGCCAGAAGCAATTCTATTGGAAACTTATTTAGAGGTTATTATTAAACGTCATAGAGCAGAAGCAATTCAAGAATATATTGATTCTCAAAATGAAAAATAAGATATTGAATATAAACCTAGTCATGGTTAGGTTTATATTTTTACATTAAAAAAAATATAAGGTAGGTCGGAGTCTACTCTTCTGTTTCTTTCGACTCAGCCCCTTTGTCATTCATTGACAATACAAAGATAAACATAATAATTGAAACTACCAAACTTTTAATAAAAAAAATAAATAAAATTATTATATTATTTTATTTGGATTTATAAAAACTATGTTGTACCTTTGTTGAGTCTAATTTAAAACAATATATTATGGAAGTTTCAAAATTAACAAATAAAGAACTTTGTCAAATAAAAGACATTTTATATGAATGTGAAAAAATACGATATTCTAGAATCAATGAACGTATATCGGGATTAAAAGAACTAGAGCAATTCGGTGAACAATTTGTTAAGTGGGTTGAAAATTTGGATATTGACAATGTGTATCAACGTATGTTATTTTTAACAATCAATATAAATGGTGAAATGAGTGAAAGATTTTATCGATTAAATTTGTTAGTTTAGATTATTATGTTTATCTTTGTATTGTCAATTTAAAATAAGTAATTATGAATGTAACTGAAGTAACGCAAGAAATCAAAAAAAATCCTTTATTCAAAGATTTGATTTTAAAAGATGCAAGTGATGATTCGCAATTTGGTACTATGAATGTACCAACAAGACATTTTAAAACGTCAAAGAAAGATGAAATAATTACGTCTGGTAGATATAATTTATTCGTTGCACACATGTACAAAGATACAGAAGGAATGGAGGAATTTTTTTACTTGTCTTTTTACCACAAAGCAGAACAACGTGATTATAGACGTAGAACTTTTTACAGTATTGAATATAATAAAATATTCGTTACAGGTAAAACAGTTGATGAACTTATGACTAATTTTGATTTTGAATTAATCGGGTACGAATTAAAATAATTTAAAAATAATGGCACTATCATTTGGTAGTGTCATTTTTATTTTATACATTTGTATTGTCAATTAATTAAAACAATATATTATGAATTCAAATTATCCATATCCAAAAAATGAGGTTGAGTTTTATTCAAGAGCTTATTCAGTAGACCAATTAGTAAAGAACTATGAATTTAGTCATTTAATGGCGTATTATTTGTATGGAATGAATACCTTACAAAAAATTGATTCAGTTATTGAGCATGAGTTATATGCCGAAATGGATAGAACGCCTGATGATGTTTTTGATGATAAAATGTATTTTATTTTAAGAACTGCAATTATTAAAAATGCAATGTCAAAAATGGATACTTGTGATGTTGTAGTTGTTGATGATAAAATTATGATATTATACAATAATTAATCAAAATAAATTTGGATTATTAAAATATTATACTTACCTTTGTATTGTCTAATAATTAAAACATAAAGAAATGGGTTACACAACAGATTTTAGCGGTAAATTTGACTTAAACAAACAATTAAGTCCAAAGATGGCTCAATACCTTAAACTATTTAATGAAACACGCAGAATGCAAAGAAACACTGATGAAGTGTTTGGAGTAGATGGTGAGTTTTTTGTATTTGGTAGTGGTTCATTTGGACAAAATAGTGAGGCAAATATAGTAAATTTTAATGAACCACCAAGCACTCAACCAAGTCTTTGGAATCAATGGACACCAACTGATGACCTAATGGGTATTGAATGGGATTGTGGAGAAAAGTTTTATAGTTATACTGAATGGTTGGTATATCTTATTCACAAAATACTTGCACCGAATGGTTATGTGTTGAATGGAGTTGTTGAATATAGTGGTGAGGAAATGGGTGATGTTGGTGAAATAGTTGTTGTTGATAATAGAGTATTTGTCAGAGAAAAATATCAAGATAGCGACAATGGAGAAATTACACCGCAGAACACAACAAAGTTTGGTAGTGTGAATGGTAAATTCACAGAAACAAAAGACTATATGCGAACTGATGTTGTATTGATTTTAGATGGAGAGTTGGATTCAGCACAAAAAAGTTTGATAAGTTTTAGATTGGATACAAACCAATAAAAAAAATTGTTTTAGGTTGACAAAAAGTGGCACTATCATTTGGTAGTGTCATTTTTATTTTGTACCTTTGTATTGTCTAATTAAAATGATATAAAATGATAGGATTTGAAAAATACATACAAGCTAATGGTGGTAAACTAATTAGTGGTAAAGAGGGTTCTTTTAATACCTACGATAATATTCAAAGAACTTGGGTTGTTGGGGAAACACAAGCAATTATACAAGTTGGAATATTTAGCTACAAAAATAAAACAATAATCGGTATATTAAGACCAGTTTTGGATTTTTTGCCAAGTGAAGAAGATTTTGAGGGTAAAATGTTTTTTTTGAGTGGATTTCAAATTACAAAGAGTTTGGGTTCAGAAAATATTCAATTATTTAAACCACAATAATTAGGTTATATCAATTTAATTACTTATCTTTGTATTGTCTAATTAAAACAATAAGTTATGTTAACAATTTTCGTAGTAGCAATTTTAATTTTATTAATTAGCATATTATTATATGCTTTAGCTTTAGAAGTAATCAATAAAGATAAACGTGATGATTTATTTATCTTTATTATTTCTTTATTTAAATTTGGTAAAGAATAATTAGGATATATCATTTTATATTATTATCTTTGTATCGTCTAATTAAAACAATGTATTATGTATAGAAGTGTAGAAGAATTAACTCAAAACGAATTACAAGAATTAAGAAGTAATCTTTACCACCAATTACTTGATGATGGTTCGTTAAACGAAGTGATGGGTAAAGAAGTTAATGAAGAAGTTGAAATACCTATGGATTTCGTTAAAGAATACTATGCGGATACAACTTTTGTTGAGGAAGATTTTTTCTGTAATTTAACAGAATAAATTTAAAATAATCCATATTATATTTGGTAGTGTGGATTATTATACTTACCTTTGCATTGTATAATTATTAAAATTAAAAAAAATATAAGTTATGACTTTAGATAGAGCGGTTGATATTATTTTAGATGTTTTACCAAATTCAATTGATATAACACCAAATGGTGAATTTGTTTGTGATGACACATCCTATGGTGATTTAGAATATTTTGAAAATTCACAAGCAATTATTCAAATTGTTGTTCAAAGTAAAAATGAGATTTCAATTAATTATTCGGGTGATGATGATGAAACATATTTTGTATCTGATGATTGTGGGTATGATTTGTTGATAATTGATAAATTTGATGAAGATGAATTCAAATACAAAATTATCGCAATGTTTTCTGAAACATTTGGATGGGTTGAAAAATTTGGAAAATAAATAATTTAAAAAAAGTGGGGTAATCATTTGGTTATTCCATTTTTTATACTTACCTTTGTATTGTCTAATAATTAAAATTTAAAAAAATGGAAAATTTAAAAAAATCAAAATTACTTAGTGCTGTAATAGCTATCTTTTCATTAATGGTATGTTTTTTAATAGCAATGCCAATTGGATTGGAACTTGATAGTTTATTTGCTTGTTGCTTATTGTTGCTGGTAACAGTTGTTAGTTTTTTTATTATGGGACTTTCAATTGAAAAGAAAATCAATGAATACATTGTTTCAGAGATTAAACGAAACAAAAATAAACACGTTGAAGAATTTTTTAGATACATGGATAAAGATTCACAATTCAATAGAAATGTACTAAAAAGAGAAATACCAATAATTAATGATGATAATGAAGAAGTTGGGGAACAAACTGTTTATATAGCATTAAGAGATAAGTATTACAAGTTTATAAAGTAATAGTTTTAGATTGACAAAAAAAAGTGGCACTATTGTTTGGTAGTGTCATTTTTATTTTGTATCTTTGTATTGTCTAATTAAAACATAAAGTTATGGAAATATTATTATACATTGGTTGTGCAACGGTTGGCACTTTCTTAGGTTGCATTATTGCAAAAGGTATGCAATCAAATTGCAAACACAAATGGTTACTTTTTAAAAATACTACAATTAATAATTTCCGTTATGGTAAAGAAGTTCAAGTAGGATATGTAAAGTTTTATGAGTGTGAATACTGTAAAAAAATGAAAAAAGAAAAAGTTGAAATAAATTAAAAAAAGTGGCACTATCATTTGGTAGTGTCATTTTTATTTTGTATCTTTGTAGTGTCTAATTAATTAAAACAAAATATTATGTTAGAAACAATTTCATTACAAGAATACGCAAAAAGAATCGGTTGTAATTTTGAAGTAGAAACACTTGAACAAGTTCAAGAATACGCACGAGAAGAATTTGACTTCGATTATTGGGATTATCCAATTGATGAATTAGACCACGTTCTAAACGAAGTACACGATGGTTGTGCAGATGAATTGGTTTATGTTGAAACCGAGTTTGGTTTAAGAATTTGCGAACTATAAAATAAATTAAAAATAATGGCACTATCATTTGGTAGTGTCGTTTCTTTTACTTATCTTTGTAGTGTCACTTTAAAACAATAAGAAATGAACGCAGAAATTAAAATTAGTAGCAATTACGGATTCGACCACAATTGGACTTTGGTTGTATCAACAGCAAAAAAAACTAAGTCTTTTTATTTAGGACAAGACGTTAAGTTTTGCAGCAGAGTATTACAAATGGATACGTCATACGTTGTTCAACAAATTGGAACAAGAGAAATTGACAATGGAACACCAGGAAATAAGAAACTTGCTAAATTCATTTGCAAAGAACTTAATTTGAACGGCAGAAACATTGACAAGATTCAGCCTTGGGGGTTGTGTGCTGAATAATAAAAAATAATATAAATAACGACATTATCATTTGGTAGTGTCGTTTTTTATTTGTATCTTTGTTAAGTCAAATTAAAACAATATATTATGCAAACATTAAACATTAGTGGAGTTCAAACAAAAACTTATGAATACCACAGAAAACCAACGCAAGGGGAAATCAAATTTGGATATGGTGCAACGCACTATAAATCATTTGATGAATCATTCTGTACCAAAGAAGATGGAACAATCAAGAAACGTCTAAAATGCCCTATTGATGGTTTAATCTATACAAGATAATATACACCACCAATGTACACATTTGTGTATATACGCACACAACAAAGGGGACAATCAAGTCCCCTTATTCATTTAAACTTATTTTAATTTAATTAAACTAGATTTTCAGCGCACTCGATTATACTAGATGCTTCAGCGAAAAAGTCATAATCATTCATATCCATAAAGTCATCTTTATCTTCAGAACAAAACCACAATGATACTTTACTACCTTTGCTCAAATTAAACAAACCTTTAGCCATTAAATTTCCCTCGTTTAATTGAACATTACCAACTTGTCTTAATACTTTCATAATTTATAATTTTAAATTAACATTGCAAAGATAATAATATAAAATGATATATCCTAATTTATTTTCACTTTTTTTTACACACCAAACATATAGACGTGATGGAGTCTACTCTATCATTCCTCTCGGAGCGACCCTTACCTTATTGGTACATTACAAAGGTAATAATATAAAATGATATATCCTAATTTTTAATGAAAAAAATAAATAAAATTATTATCCTATTTTATTTGGATTTATCGAAACTATGTTGTACCTTTGTTGAGTCAAATTTAAAACAATATATGTTATGAAGAAAATTACTGAAAATGCAATCGAAAAGTTTTTGAACAATGAAACTTTTACAAGTTCAAATACCACTGTTGAAGTATTACCAAACGTAACCACTTTGAAGTTATTTAAAAACGAAATTGCTTATTATAGCAAAACGAATAAATTATCAATTACAAATTGTGGCTGGAAATCGAATACAACTAAAGAAAGGTTAAACGGTTTACCTAATGTAAAAATCATTCAAAAAGCTGGTAAATGGTTTTTAAATGGTGCTGAATGGAATGGAGAATTAATCGAAATTAATTAAAAAATAATCATTAAAAGATTTGGATAAGTGAAAACTTATCCTTATCTTTGTATTGTCTAATTTAAAACAATATGTTATGTCAAATAAAATTAAAGTTGGGGATTTGGTTTATTTTTACGATGATTCAGATAAACACCCTTATATGGTACACGATGTGTTTGGTAATAAAATATCTTTGGGTTTAATGGAATATCCCGATGTTGAACAAGATGATTACGTTGATGCTATTGATTTGAAATTGTTTAATAAGTCCGAGTTGATTAACGCAACAAAAATAATCAATAAATTATTAAATTAATTCATAAAAGATTTGGATAAGTGAAAACTTATCCTTACCTTTGTATTGTCAATTTAAAATAACGTATATGAACAAGGAACAATTTTTAAAAGAAATCAAAGGAACTCAATTTGAGGCTGACTTTGGAAATGCATTAAATATTAATAATACTGAATCTAGTAGAGCATATTGGAACCTTGTCGTTTCAATCAGAGATTGCAAGTTATATTCAAAAGGTATTAAAATTAATCGTTTTTGGAAAATAACTGACGTTAAAACGTACTTTGGGGTTAAAGGTAATGCAGTGGCTATATCTGAAAAATTGGAACAGTACAGAGCAGTTTTAACAGCTTAAAAAAAAATAAAAAATAATGACACTATCGTTTGGTAGTGTCATTTCTTTTTTGTAATTTTACATTATGAAACAAAGGGCACGATACTCAAAACAGTATCGGAAAGTAGACTCCGACCTACCTTATATTTTTTTTTAAGCCCCTATAAAAATTTTGCAAAGGTACAAATAATAATTCACAATTCCTAATTTATTGCGAAGTTTTTATTAACAAAAAAATGTTCATAACTACACGAAAATAATTCAATAAAAACTTGCACAATTCAAACCTATATCGTACCTTTGTAAGGTCAAATTAAAACACTAAAATTTTTAAGTATGGAAACTATTAACAAGTCAACAGTCGCAATTCAAGTTATCGCTAACCTATCTAAAGTATTAGCAAAATCACCTACGGGCGTTTCTTTGGTATCTATCAAAGGTTACATCAATTCGTTTGGCGAAGTATCAAACAACCTTGTAAATGTGGGTGCAAGTTTAACCAACGCTAAAGCTAAAGACATTACTACTTTGCAAGGTTTGGACGTTACTACATTTAACGGTGATTCTATTACATTAGAGAAAGCAAGAGTTGAATTAATCAATTCTTTTATTAACCCTAACGAAAATAGAAGTCAAGGACAAATTGATGCTTATACTATCATCGCTAAAGGTATTAAGGTACACAACGAAACAGGCGAAATTTACATTTTCGGGCTACGTAACAGTAAAACAGTAATCGAGCAAGGTGTTTACCCTATTGTTAACTCAAGACCGCTTACAATCGCTAAAAATCTACTTAGAAAGGATTTGAAGTCAAGCAAGTTTACACAATACAAATTGTCAAGTACTACGGCAATCAAATTGAATGGCGAAGAATTAATCTTCGGATAAGATATAAGGCATAGGGGGGGCTACCAAAGTACCCCCCATATCCCCCCCTCCGTGAACCCTCTTTGCACCCCCCCCGTTCGGGGTGTCAGAGTAGGGGTCGGATTTGTAAAGAAATTTTTTGGGTAATTTTTTGCATCTATGTTTAGGTACCCCTTTTTCTAAAAAAATTTTCTGGGAATTTTTCGCTTTAAATTTTAGGCATTCCTACGAGTACTTTTTTATGTGTATGTCCAGCTATTTGTCTTTCGTATTCTCCTTTACCTAAATATTTAATATCTTTATTTAGAACTGTTCTAATTTCATCTTCATCATCAATTATTGGTATATTTAATTTTTGTGCTAGGTCTAAATCCATTTCAATATAGAAACCACGGGTATTCATAAGGTCAATAAGTTTAGTTATGCTATCTTTTTTGGCTTCACGGGACCCGTCTTGTCCCATTGTGGTAATTTTAATACCGTGTTGTGTTTTTTTACCACCGAAAGTTATATCGGCATCTGGGTCATCATCAATATCTTTTGCCATCCAGAATTTAAGGTCACCAGAAAGTATATCATTTCCAGAATTTATTTCAAAGTTACCACCTTTATCAGCGTATGCGTTTTTAATTAGTTCAGCAAATTTATCTGCAAATATATTCATATCTGATTGTGGTACTTCGACATATTTTTGTTTTTGGTATTTATCAGCGAATGTAATATATTCTAATAATCTTCTTCTTAGTATATTTTTTATAATGTCCATTATTTTTTATTTATATTAATAAATATCTTTAAAATGATTCAATCATTTTTTTTTATTATTTCAGGTTCACATTCCAAAAATATCTCCCCATAAAAACCTTTAAAATATTTTATGTGAGTATTTCTAAAAAAATTTTCTGGGAATTTTTACCACTGATTTTTTATGTGTGTTCGATATATTTATCTAATATGAAATCTTATATTAAAAAGTTATTTAGGGAG
>Ga0209499_1001276_pt1 | contig 17766 bp, 14 predicted proteins | sample C_130208_EF_Meta_FD_187306 | JGI IMG/M metagenome (GOLD analysis project Ga0209499, IMG submission 187306) | Freshwater microbial communities from Lake Croche, Canada to study carbon cycling - C_130208_EF_MetaG (SPAdes) (version 2) | ecosystem: Environmental > Aquatic > Freshwater > Lake...
GTTCCCGAGGTATCGGCACTGGGTATTCGACGTACATTCCGCCCTGCGATCCGAAGGTGATTAAGCACATGTTGATCCGGAAGATCCGGGCAGGGCATCCATTGAACTCTACAAAGCTCGTACCGTACTTCGAGGGCTTCAAGGGCACGTATACGGAGGAGGGTGTGGTGGGTGTATTCAAGAAGGAGAAGGACGACTTCGTGGTGACGGAGCTCCCACCGGGCACGTGGACTGCGGACTACCGCGAGTGGCTGGAGAAGGAGCTGGCCGAGGGACGCATCAAGGACTTCAGTGATACGTCGACGGATCGCGACATCTGCATTCGGATCAAGGGTATCGAGGAGGCCGTGCTGGTCAAGTCGCTGACCACGAAGATCAAGACCACGAACATGCATGCCTTCAATGCGAAGGGTGTGATTACCAAGTATGATACTCTGAACGACATCCTCAATGAGTTCTGGAGTGTGCGCCTCAATCTGTATGAAACGCGCCGGCTCCATCAGATTGGAAAGCTGGAGAAGGAGGTTCCGTATCACGAGGATATCGTTCGCTTCATCGAGGGACAGTGTCTGGACAAGCCAGTCCCGGATCTGCGCCGCAAGACCAAGTCCGAGTGTGAGGCTCTGTTGACGGAGCACAAGTATACTCACCATGCAGAGATTCTGCGCCTACCGGTATCTTCGTTCACAGCGGAGGTTATGGCCAAGCATCGCGCGGATCGCGAGAATGTGCTGAACCGTCTGGAGCTGTTGCGCCGTACAACGGCTGAGGCGCTGTGGCTTGCTGATTTAGAGTCGGTGTAAACAACAAGAGTATGGACTATAACCAGATCCTGCGTCAAATGGACAAGGCATCGACTGGGTCCTATTCATTCGAACCCCCTGCAGCACCCGTTACGGCGCGAGCGGGTGTACAGTTCCAAGGTGATATTCGATTTGCAGGACCCGATATTGGGTCGCGCAACGACGCAAATGCTGTGCAGGCAACACCAAAGACAACGCCAGTTAAGCATTACGTGGTCATCGACACATCACAGCGTAACTGGGTTCTACAGCCCAATCCATACAGTAACCTTATCTACAGTTTCGGAATGACCTCTCTCAATGGATATTCTCCACCCGTGTACTCGAACAATACATTTATTCCCACATTCGGAACAGATTCAAATGGGGTCCTGAATACCCAAGCCGGAAAGCCAAATACGCAGGGATGGTATTTATCCAATGTTTTTTACCCTGCGTACAATTCATCCAAACCGAAGGGTAACTTTTTAGCATACGACACAGGGTATACCGTCAATCCGTCTGGCCTTGGGTTCGGCAGTGTCTTTCTCCCGTCGAACGTTCAGTCAATCCGCCTCGTCCGTGCGCTTCTTCCACAGCGTCAGTTTTTGGGCGTTCCGATCCTCGTCAATTCGAATGCAACCGCATACGATCTCAGTAACTTCGGTCCGACTGGACCGGTGCAGTCAAACCTAGTGAACACTCCGCACTCGACCTTCGCAACCTACCCGTATCTACTCTTCAATCTGAACGAGTATTATGGAAAGTACGTGGGCGGTAACGAGGCGATGCGTAGGGCGTTTTCAGTGATGACGCAGAAGACCCGCACCCAGAACAGTTTCGCATCGGCTGCATTGGGCGTTCAGCATTATGACTACGAACCGTGGAATGAGGAGGCACTGATTCTTCAAAGTCCGATTACGAATCTCAATCAATTGAAAATCACAATCACAGACCCAATCGGGAATCCGTTCACACACAACGATGGCCTGAACATCACGCTTATTCAAACCGATTCAAACGGCTTGTTCCTAAAGTGTATCACAGGTACGAACCAGTATTTCAGTAGTAACGATCTGCGTATAGGTGATCGAGTTGTATTCGATCCTGTTACCCTGTCTAATATCATCAAATCTCCACTGTATTCCAGTAACGTGGACAAGGTTTCGTTCGCAACTGCGCTTGCTGGGTCCTCGTTCCCTGTGCTTCAGCTACTTGACTATGTAAAGGATAACACTGGTCAATATGTTGCTCGTAGTTCTAACAGCACTACAAACACCTTGCGCCAATCATCCTATGTAGCCTCGTTCAACGGGTTTATGATTCCGAATTTCTTGACGACGAGTCTGGACGGTAGTGTGACGCAAACCTACTCGAATGCGCCAGATGCAGTCATTTATTCGATCTTCTCCTTCCCCATTCAATACAATTTCAATCCAGCTCAATTCTCTTCAAATCTCCCATTCATGAACACATCACTCCAACCAACCTATACACTCGAGTTGACGTGTCTTGAACCAGACACTGCTACTCTCGGCGGACACATTACGCAGTGACGTAGTAATTTCCTCCCTCTACACAAATGTCGTCACTGGTGCAATACTGGGTCAACAGTCTGGCCGACTTTTACACTGGGACAGCCATCCCCGATGCCCCGAAGCATACTGGGCGCCTTCCGCTGTCGGACAGCGAGGAGAAGCTCCCGATTCCACGCGGGACACTGTACAATGATGACGAGCCGAAGATGATTCCTGGGCTTATCCAGGAGCAGATTCAGTATCGCCACAACAATACGCCGCTGAACACGCTGTTCTTCAGCGAGAGCAACATGGACAACCTCCAGCAGAAGATCCACGACGCGGTTCTCGAGATGAGCAAGGGTGAACACAACCTCAGTCGTCAGAGCGAGGCGGACCTGATGCTCATCATGCGCAGCTACTACCTTCAGTATGCCGAGAACAACCCCGATGAGGTGGCTCGCGAGTTGGACCAGCTGAACCAGCGTGTCGTTGCATATGCATCGAACCGTATCATGGTGGAGATTGTGGCCTACAAGCGCTACCGCAAGGACATCCTCGATTTCCCTGAGCCGATTGCTCGTCCTGTGGACATGCATATCTTCGGAACGCGCACCGGAGAACTCAAATCATTTCTGTGATCGTGATTTTTTCGTTTCTATCATTTTAGCAATACTTTCGGGGGTCATCTTATTTCCCATCATTCTTGCAGACATCTTCGCCCTTGTTTCGATAGAATGCTTATGACCAGATCTCCCAGTAAGAGCTGCCGATATCTTTGCACGTTGTTCTTCGCTTATGATTCGCCCATGGGCCTTCTTTGCTATTTTGGCCCTTGTTTCATCTGATAGTTTGCGCCCAGTGCGAGATGCAGCGCTCTTCGAGATTGTTTCTGGCGATAAAATTCGACCCTTTAATGCAGCAGATATATGTTGTTTTGATTCATCTGTATGCTTACTACCGGTTCTACTCGCTATTAGTGAAGCCCTCGTGGATTCGGACATTTTGATACCAGATCGTGCTACCTTACTACCACCGCACCACACCATGTTATACCCACCCGGCGTATCCCATGTGTAAGATGAATACTGTTCCGCAAAGTATGATTCCATATTGTTCAGCGAAGCGAATGGTACCGAACATAGCAATTCAACTGTAAATGAATCAACGCCATATTTTCGTATAGCCGAATGGAGTGCATAAGGTGATCCTTTCTTACTCGAATTGATGTGAACGGAGAACCTCCGCATTGGATTTGTAAATCGTGTCTGACCAACATAACATTTGCCGTTCTCTGTATTACGAATGACGTATACGCATCCGCTCATTATTCACTCGTCTGGATTTTCTCTCTAAGTTCTGCGGTAGTCGCAATGATCCGCTACGGCGACCGAGTTTTCCTCCATGAAGGATCCAAGTGGTTTCTTTGGGAACCTTCGTGGAAGCTCTATCGCCCCATTGACGGCCTGCGCTGGACAGGCACCGAACTACGACTCGATGACCGCGCATACTGCACAGACCCTCTAGACGATCTCTATGGCTTCGGCACGGAGCGAATGTACAATCGATGCTTCAACCTCAGTCAGAACTTTTCTGATGTGGAAAACGCCAAGCCCGTTCCCTTTCTGACCATTGGAACACCAGAATGGTTCCGCGACCGTCCACTGGCTCTCACAACCTGTGCCCCAAGGGATGTCGAATCCTGGAAGCGACTCAACCTCAAACGACGCACCTGTCGCAAACACCCGCGTCAAACATTTACGAAACGGAACACGAAGTAACATAATGCGAGTGAATTTTATCAGCAGCTTCGGAAAGACTACAGGCGTTTCACAGGACGTCTCTATTCTTCACGGATTAGTCGCGCATGTGCTGGACAAGGATGCGAAAGTTCGGCATATCCCGCACCGGTTTCCTCAGTGTCCACAGGCCGAGGTAAACTTCTTCATTGAGGTCATCAACCCTTCGCTGTTTGCCTATGCGGGTAAGAACATCTGGGTCCCCAATCCCGAATGGACCTATCAGACCTGGGAGCCGTATGCGCGCATGGTCGATGAGATTTGGGTGAAGACGCGCGAGGCCGAGGCGTTGTTCGCAAAGTGGGCTCCAGAGAAGGTGAAGTATGTGGGCTGGACTTCGATTGATAAGGAGTATCCAACGCTGGGAAGCAAGGACCCGAGTCGCGGCATTGTCCCTGTGGGTAAGAACGTATGGCGTCACCCCAAGCCCATCTTTCAGGCGTATACTCGCATTCTGAACCAGAAGCCCGATGTCTTTGCTCGCCTTCCGCATCTGACCATCATCCACTCGCCTGACCACGTTCCTCTTGCGGAGCTTCCGGATGAGCTGAAGTCCAAGATTACCGTGCGTGGGGAGGTCGTGTCTGATGAGGAGCTCAAGTCCCTGTTCCACACCTGTGGACTGGTGGTCTGTACCTCTGCTGCCGAGGGGTTTGGTCATGCAGTGAATGAGGCTCTGTCTGCCGGATGTATCCCTATTTTGAGCCCCATCCAGCCATTCCGTGAGATGGTGAAGAATGCGCTATGGGTGTCGAATGCGAAGGTAATGGCTCATCCGCAGTGTATGGGCGTGCTTGAGGATGTGGACGTCGATTCGCTTGCTGATGCGTTCATCGATTACACCAAGCTAACCGCAGATGAACATCGGTCCATGACGATGGATAGCCGCGAGTCGTATGAGGAGAGGCATGAAACGTTTGTAAAGGCAATGCTGTCGCGCCTCGATTCCCTCTTCCGAAACATTCAGCCCTATTCGCTCGAGGAGAAGCTTCCAAAGGAGGCGGACCTTCCCCCGGTGTCGATTATCACCTTGACCCGTGACCGGCGGTCATTCATTCCTCTGGCGAAGTATTGCTTCCTAGCACAGACCTATCCCGAGCATCTGCTTGAGTGGGTCATCGTTGACGACGGCAAGGACCCTATCAAGGACTTAGTTTCCGACCTTCCGAATGTGACCTATGTATTGGTCGATGAGCCGATGACCATTGGTGCGAAGAGGAACCTTGGGATCTCTCGCGCGAAGCATGATGTCCTTGTGATGATGGACGATGACGATGTCTACCCCAACAACTCAGTTCTCACGCGAGTTGCTCATCTCCTTGCCGAGCCGCGCAAGGAGTGCCTCTTCTCAACAGTGCTTCCATGCTACGAGATTCACGAAACGAAGTCATTTATGAATGTCCCACCTATCACATTGCCGATGTCGCAGCGTGTATCTGAGGCAACGTTGTGTCTTACTCGCAAGTTTTGGAACGATCGTCCGTTCCCCGATATTCAGGTGGCTGAGGGTGACGCATTCCTTCACGGTCGTGAAGACATGTGTCGGGAGTTATCTCCCCAAGATGTGATTGTGAGTTTGTGCCACCGCAAGACCACGTCAAGCCGTAAGCCTCCTGCGATGGAGGCGAATGGCTCTCATTATGGATTCTCCGATGAACTGTTTACGTTGATTTCAGAGATTGCGCTGTGCATCTAAGATGACCCTGGGTCACGGTTTGCAAACGGATAGTTGCCTACACCGGAGAATGGATTGCCTCCGGTCAGTCACCAGAACTTGCGGAACAGACTGCGACGACGCGTGCGGAGTCCACCGACGGGGGCCGCCACTTCTGCACCCTCGACCTGCTCGAGACCAGCCTGAACACCGCCGCGAATCAGACGAGCCTTCTTCGCGCGAGCACGCAGGGTAGACTTCTTGCCGGTCGTCTTGAGCCCGGCCTTCTTGAGCAGCTTCTTAAGTGTCTTCGCCTTCACTCCGCGACGGCCACCTGACTGGGCTCCGTTGTACGGTCCGGGATACACTCCAGAAATCTGCGTTGCGGGAACAGCGCTACCATCATAAGCAACACGTGTATTTCCAGACATTTATTCATACGCGAGGAAATCCTTACGCGTTAGGGGAATCCCACACACCGTCGGGGCGAACAAGGCCGGCCTGCTCATTTGAGCCAGACGAGGACGTGGCCGCACCACCGAGCAGGTGGGCCTTCTTCGCACGCTTCGTCAGCGTCGACTTCTTTCCCGAAACCTTAAGACCCGCCTTCTTGAGCAGCTTCTTCAGCGTCTTCGTCTTCACGCCGCGACGACCGCCGGTAGCGAGCATGTACGACTGTCCAACCAGGCCCGGGCCCTCCATCGTCGGGTAGGACGCGTTGCCGTCGCCTGCAAAGCCGCCGCCAGCCTGGCCCGGGGTCGGCATGCTCTCCTCGGCCGAGCCGGTCGACATCGTGTACGGTCCCTGTCCACCGCGGAGGATGTGCGCCTTCTTCGCACGGGCACGCAGAGTCGCCTTCTTGCCCGACACCTTGAGGCCGGCCTTCTTAAGCATGCGCTTGAGCGTCTTAGTCTTCAGTCCGTGCATTTTACTTTTACCGCAGAGAATTGTTTGGTGACTGGGTTAAACCGCGCCCGGGCCGCTCGTGATAAGCCCGGCATTTGCGCCACCACGGATGAGGTGAGCCTTGCGAGCACGCGCACGCAGGGTCGCCTTCTTACCGGTCGTCTTCAGGCCCGCCTTCCTCAGCACGCGCTTGAGGGTCTTCGTCTTGAACTGCTTGCCCTTCGGCAGGCGCATCGTACCACGGCGGTGGCGGTGGCGGCGCGAGTGACGGCGGCCGGCCTCCTGCTTCTCCTCCTGCTCCTGCTGCTCCTGCTGCTCCTGCTGCTCCTGCTGCTCATGCTCCTCCTCTGACGAAGATGCCTCCTCTTGACCACCACGACGATAACGGGCCATTTTTATTAAACACACCACACAATTTACTAGGCTGAGCAAGTAACGCACGCCGAAGGCTCCACAGTGAACTGCTGAGCCTTTGCCGCTGCCTTCGTGCGTAGGTAATAACAACCCGTCTTAAGACCCTGCTTCCATGCGTAGAAATGCATACTCGATAACTTCGAATAGGTGGGGTCGGCCATGAACAGATTCAGGGACTGTGACTGACAGATGAACGGTGCGCGATCGCGAGCCATATTGATCAGCGTCTTCATGGGAATCTCCCATGACGTCTTGTAGAGCTCACGTAACTCACCGGGTAGTTCGAGCATACCGGAGATTGAGCCATTGTTCGCAATGATTCCAGTGCGAATCTCCGACGTCCACAAACCACGAGCCACGAGGTCCTCGACAAGATACTTGTTGATCACGATGAATTCGCCTGCGAGCACGCGGCGAGAATACAGGTTGGAGGTGAACGGCTCGAAACACTCATTGTTACCTAGAATCTGTGACGTTGACGCGGTAGGCATCGGTGCGACCAGCAGGGAGTTGCGCATACCCGACGCACACAACCGACGCAGACGATCCCAGTCCAGGTATTTTGTTCTGGGCGTTTCGTTCCAGAGATCGAACTGCATCTTGTGCTGACTCATCGGAGATCCGGAGAACGACGGGTATTCAAGTGCATTGTCCAGTCCCATACTGCGCCATCCATCAGTGGATGCGCCAAGCATACTCGTTGTGGCCGCAGCAAAGTAGATGTTCTCAAAGATCTCGCGGTTCAGGTTCGCTGCGGCTTCTGAGGACCACGACAGGCGCATCATCGCAAACACATCGGCCAGACCTTGGATGCCGATTCCGATGGGACGGTGACGGAGGTTAGACCGCTTGCACTTGTCTGTGGGGTAATACGTCTTGTCGATAACAACATCGAGATTACGCGCCAGAATTGCGGTGTAGGTTCGGAGCTTCTCGAAGTTGAAACGGCCATTTTCGACGAAACGGGGAAGAGCGAGGGATCCAAGGTTGCAGACTGCCGTCTCATCGGCGCTGGTGTACTCGATGATCTCGGTGCAGAGGTTGGACGACTTGATGGTTCCGAGGTTCTGTTGGTTGGACTTGGCGTTACACGCATCCTTATACAATAGATACGGTGTTCCCGTTTGAATCTGTGCATCAAGAATCATCTGCCACAGCTTCTTCGCAGGGATCTGCTTCATAAACTTACCCTGCTGCTCGTACGTTCGATAAAGATTAACAAAATCAGCACCCCACTTATCCGCCAAGTCGGGACATTCATCTGGAGTCATGAGCGACCACATCTCATCCTTCTCTACGCGCTCCATGAAGAGATCGGAGATCCAGAGGCCATAGAACAGATCGCGCGCCCGCTCGTCCTCATTGCCCGTGTTGAGTTTGAGGCGCAGGAACTCCTCAATGTCTGCATGCCACGGCTCAAGGTAGATCGCAAAGGAACCATTGCGCTTGCCGCCCTGATTCACATATTTCGCAGTGTCGTTGAAGACCTTGAGCATCGGAGTCAGGCCCGTGGACTTTCCGTTCGTGCCCTTGATCGTCGCTCCCCGTGCGCGGATGTTGTGAACCGACAAGCCAACACCACCGGCCCACTTGGAGATCTGTGCGCACTCGGACAGAGTATTGTAGATCCCGCTAATCGAGTCATCCTCCATCTCAACAAGAAAGCATGAACTCAACTGCGGGTGATTCGTTCCCGAGTTGAACAACGTAGGCGTCGCATGAATGAAAAAGCCCTGCGACAGCGCATCATACGTTTCCCTCACACGGGTGGAATCAGTACCGTGAAGCTGGATCGCCACACGCATCCACATGTGCTGCGGCCTCTCCCAGATACGCCCATCACGACGACGGAGGAGATACCCATTCTCCAACGTCTTGAACCCAAAGTACTCGAACATGAAGTCACGAGAATACTCGATCATACCCTCAAGTTCCAGGTTCTGGGCAGCCTTGTAATACTCCTCTGACACCACGCCCTCATCAAACAACACCTGGACCGAATCAATCAGGCGAGATGGCGACTTCTTCTGATGATTATCGATCACCAGGCGCGCCGCGAGCTTGCCGTAATTCGGGTGGAAACGGGCCTGCATCATCGCGCAAACCTCGGCAGCAAACTCATCTAGTTCAGACGTCTTGATTCCGTCCTGAATCTGCGTGCACACCTTCTGTGCGACCAAATCAGTATTAACATGCTCCAGTCCGTCTGCGAGCTTCTGAATCCTAGTCAGAACCTCGTTGAAAGATACAGGAACACGATCGCCATTGCGCTTTGTTACGTAAATGTGATCAGACATCCGCACTACTCTATCCTCCATCCTTACCTTTAAGCAGGTAAACTTAAAAATTTGATTGTTGGGGGTTGGGCTTGTAGGCGTCTAGAAGCGCGAGCCGATGTCGAACAGCGAGCCATTGTGCTCGTAGTTGTTCGTGTTGACGTAGGTCGCACCACCGTAGTGTTCCACATCGTCCCAGTTGCTCATGTCGGCCTCCTCCTCGAGATCAACAACGGTCTTGACCTTCTTGACGTGGCGACGGCGGTTGACGACCTCCCATCCCTTCGCGTCGTCCTCCATCAGAGGCTCGCAGAGGCAGGGGTAGAGATCTCCGCTCGGGAGCTGGATGTGGTAGGCGGGCTGGAGCTTGCACTGCTCCAGGCGGCGGATATACTCAGTGCGGCGGCTGGCGTCATTCGGGTAGCGTGCGAGTGCGAGTGAATAGGAAGACATCTTGTTCGTGGATACTTTACTACAAGCTAGGAGTATGGAATCCGTTTTCAGACGGGGACCACCTCAAACTTGGTTTTACGGGCAGACGTGACCAGGGGGTTGTGGTTGATTTCCGTTGTAGGCATGGGCTTCCATGACTTGACCTTCTTCGGACCATTGATCTGGAAGGATACTGCGCGATACCGAACAGCGAGTCCGATGAACATGATTGCTAGTGCTACACCACCACAGACTGCCGCGACAATATGTCCCGTGGTAATCGTCGGCGCCTGAACCACGACAGGCGCTACGATTCCTGCAAGTGACTTTGCCGAAGGTGTAGGCGAATTCGAGTCAGTCGGACCAGGTGTTTCTGTGGGCGTCACAGAAGGAGATGCACGGAACGACAGAGTGGTTGTAGGGGTAGGTGTAGTGGTAGGAGTCTGGCTAGGTGTTTCAGTTGGCGTGGGCGAAGGCGAATAGCTGATCGAAGGGGTTCGCGAAGGAGTGCGCGAATTCGTAGCCGAGTTGGATGCCGTAGCACCAGGCGACAAAGTCTGCGTAGGTGTTTCCGTATTTGACGGCGTTCCCGTCGGAGTCGGAGTAGGCGTAGGAGTCCCTGTTCCTGTCGGCGTAGGCGTAAGAGTAGAGGTTGTGCTGGGAGTCGGACTCGGTGAGGGACTAGGAAGCGGAGCACCCTTCAGTTTCATCAACAGTGAGTATCCATCACCCGCCTTATTAACCGTTAGTGGTGTAGAACCGCATGGAAGACCAGTTGGACCATGGTATCCAATCAGGCCATTCTGAGGGACACCTGCGAATCCATAGGGGACATCGAAGGAACAGTGTACTGCAGCCGATGTGACTCCTCCTCCGGCCGTGTTTCCACCCGCCCAGGTGAAGGGCTGGATTGTGATCGTGTAGTTCGCATTTGCCTCCAGGTTCCAGAGAGACGTCGCAGGCACAGGGAACGGCATCATCTCAATCGTAAGAGTGGGCATTGCTACATCGGTGAACAGTGCGGTTACACCTGTGCCTACTGCAACAGCACCTGGGAACGTCTTAAGGGTGAATCCAATCCCACACGTCTCATTTGCAGCCTGCGAGAAGGCACCGAATGAGAACTGGGAAATTTGGCCCGCGGCGAGAGACTGGAACTTGACCGTGGCAATGTGGCAGTCATTCTCCACGGTATTATTGATGTATCCAAGAGTGTAGTTTCCAGTGGGAACAATCTTGGTCGTGTCCATGAACGACAGCGGAGCTGGTGGCGGACGACTGGGTGCAGCCGAGGGCGACTGACCTCCTACGAATACCGCGGAGATAGCACAGAGAATCGTGCGAAGCATTTTGTATGAGGATACGAAACCTTTCTATTTGATCACTCCGTTTTCAGCTGAACCGTTAGGTGCATCGACTCCAGCTCACGGGCATACAAGAACATCGCATACGGCATCTCCAGATGGTCACGACTTGTGTCGAGCATCCGTGACTCGCGGTTGTACAGGACCTCAGTCTTATCGGACCTCTCCATGAAGCTCTCCGTCAAGAACTTGGACATACCATGCGACACCAGCGCATCGCGTTCCATCTCACCCACACGCATACCGCCCTCATCCGAACGACCCTCCAGTGGTTGATGAGTCATCGCCTTACGAGGACCTGTTGCGCGGTAGTTAATCTTGTCCTCCACCATGTGCTTCATGCGCTGGTAGTACGTTGGACCCATGAACACGTCAACCTCCATCTGCTCACCCGTCATACCGTTATACAGAACCTCTGTGCCGAACGGCTCAAATCCCTGTGAGGTCAGAACGGCCTTCAGGGTCTTGACTCGGTCCGTGGTCGTGCACGGTGTTGCGTCGATAAATGCACCCTGCTTCAGTGCTAAGCGAGAATACGAGCTCTCCATCCACTGACCAATCGTCATACGCGTCGGCATGGCGTGAGGGTTGAAGATGATGTCCGGCCGCAGACCACGAGCTGTGAAGGGCATGTCCTCTTCGGGAAGAATCATACCTACAGTACCCTTCTGAGAGTGACGGCTACCCATCTTGTCGCCCAATACCGGGTAACGCTCCTCTGCGATGCGAATCTTGATTCCACGAAGTCCATCCTGAGTCGAGAAGCGATAGACCGCATCGACTCGGCCACGCTGATCACGCTTCGGCATCATCGAAACATCGCGGTAGCCAGTGACGTGACCCGATGCATCGACAACCGGTGCAACCATTCCCACGAGCACCGTCTTGCCCGTGACCTCGGTTCCAACCTTGACCAGACCATCACCATCCAGCTGCTCGTAATCTGCATCCTCCTTGCGCTTCACATCCTTGCGCAGGACATTCGCAATCTCTGTATGAAGTTGAGTTGCAGGGTCAATCATGTCCTCCTCCATCTTGTAGCAGTGGAAGTACATGGTCTGGAACATACCACGCTTCATCGAGCCACCGTTCATCATCACGGAGTCTTCCTGGTTGTAACCACCGTAGGTCGTGATGGCTACCATCGCGTTCTCGCCATACGCCATGCATCCACCGGGTCCCATCATCTCGCGATACATCCAAGTCTGAGTCAGCGGCTTCTGAGGTAAAACGCTCATGAGTGAGATGGTATCGAAGCGCTTGGTGTAGTTGGTATGATACCATGAAGCAGTCTGCTTCGTCTGCGCAATCGCAAAGGCATTGCGTGTTCCAGGATTGTGGTCTGCGAAGGGGGTCAAGTTGGTCAGTGCAGATAAATTAAAGGACATGTGAATCTCAGAGCGAAGTGTAGGGTGAAACGGTGTCCAGGAGAAGCGAGAACAATCTGACTCGAGTGCATCCACATAGTCCAGGTGGGTCAAGATATCCGTCCATGACTTGGACGCCCGCATCATCTCATCCGTCGTGCCCTCACGGTAGATCGGGCGAATCGGGCGACCAGAGTCACAGGTGATGCGAAGAACATTGTTCACAGGACTCCATCCAATCGACACTGTGCGGTTCAGGCGGCCACTACGCCGGGCATTCACCAGCATCTCCACCAGCAACAGCGTGTTTCCAACGCATGCACCTACTAGGTCCGAGTTCAGGAACACGGGCGTCCACTTAGGGTTCCATGTGCTCGGGTGGATATCCTCCAACGGGCGAACCATCTTGGACTCCGTCAGAAGCTCACGCACAGTCACCGACGGAAACGCGGTCGAAATCTGCGCCAGAACTGCGAGTCCCTTGATGTAGCCGATGTTACGACCGTCGGGTGAATCGACAGGACACATAAGACCAAACTGCGACCCATGATAACGACGCGGCTCCGGCTTGTTGGATGTGCGGTCCATCGCGAGGTTCGTGCGACGAAGGTGGGACACCACTCCTACGTACGACATGCGACTCAGCTCCTGCGCAATTCCATCGCGGCCACCCCATGCACCCTTGAAGGACTTGAGGAACTCATTGAGCATGCGATACGGACGCCAGTAGAATCCCACCGTTTCAGGCTGAAACACGTTGACCAGGTTCGCTCCTGCATAGGACGCGCGCTCGAACTGGTTGACCTTCTTGTCCAGCTCAAGCAGCATGTTCTTGGACAGGTCACGGAAGATGCGCCGGAACTCGCCGAAGCACAGGTCACCCGACGTCTCCAACCGCTTGTACTGAAAGTGGTCACGGTCGGAAGGTGGCTTCCTTTCAAGAATGATATCCATCGTGTTCCGCAGCATCATCGCAAGCTGATAGGCCTTGCGACGGAACAGACCACCAACGTCCTCGCTGCCCTCGACGTGAGGGAACATCATCTCGTGGAGAATGCGAACAACCTCTGCACGGCTGCGCGTATGGGTCTGTTTCTTCAGGATGTTCATATCCGTATCATTCTCGCGCTTGAGAAACGCCTCGTGGCTCATGACCAGTGTTGTGAGCAGGTCATCGTAGACGTTACGCTCGGACTCCACGACATCGAACAGAGCCAGCTCATAGACGTCCTTGTCCGATGCACAGCCCAACGCACGGAACACGCTCAGTAAAGGAACGGGCTGAGCAAAGCCAGGCAGAGTGATGGAGGCTACGCGGTTGTGCTGACCGAAATTCGGAGGGCCGCCCTTCTTCGGATTCTCATCGTATTGGTTCTGGTCGGGAATCACAAGAAAGTGAGAGTAAGGTCCACGACTCGCATCCTCGGATACAGAGCGAATTCCAGTGTAGAACTCGTTGGGGGTTTCGAAATGTGCATCGCCCTTGAAGTCAAGTGCACTTGCCTTTTCGCTGGCTCGTGAAATCTGGTCCTTAGACGGTGCCTGCTTACGCTTTCCCGAATACATCATGTTGTTTCCCAGCTTCTCCTGCGTCAACAGCACCTTCTCTGCGCCATCGATGATAAAGTAGCCACCCAGCTCGAACTTGCACTCACCCACCTCGTAGCCATCCATGCCTGTTAGGTAGCACAGTCGACTGCGCAACATGAGAGGAATCTTTCCAATCAGAACATCCTTGAACTCACGGACCACGTTGGCGCTTCCGGGCATCACATACTCAATTTCCAGGTCCGCAGTGAGGCTAACGGAATAGGTTTGGTCATCTAACCGGCACGCGTGAGGAAGGACTGCATTCCCAATCTCATCTGTAGGGGACGTCCACTTCAGCCGCTTCGCATCACGGCCGCCCACAAAGACGCGGATGTATCGCCCTTCCGGCAGCTCAAGCTCGTGGGGGTTCGAGGCGCGAATGAAGTTGGGGATGCTTGACTCCAGCATGGCGTTGTAGGAATCCACATGGTGCTGAATCAAGGGGAAGGATGTGTCCCTGAAAAGACTTCGAAGAATATGCTGCGGGACATCCATTGTTCTTTCCACAAGCATTTTCTCATCTCAGATGAAACTCAGATATGTTGAGTGAAACCCAACGCCCTCTCGTGCTCGAGCAGGTGGTTGGACACACGGACGTAAAAAAGAGGTTGACGAGTTACTTGAAGACAAAGCCATACTCGCATGTGATTATGCTTCACGGCCCGCCAGGAATCGGTAAGACCACGATGGCGCTGGCGTCGATTCGCAGTTGCGGAATGGAGCCTCTGGAGATTAATGCGACTCAGACGATGCGGAGCCACGATGATGTTGCGAGGTTGGTGGCCAGTTACCGTAATAGCCGGAGCATCACCTCATTGATTCGCGGGGATACCAAGTCGTCGTGCCTGCTCCTTGATGAGATTGATGGGTCGGACTCGCATGCCCAGCGCAAGATGGTCGAGTGGATGACCTCGGTTGACCGCACACTTCCGATTCTGATGACGTGCAACGAAGTACCTCGCATCTTCAAGAATTCGGAAAAAATTGAAGTGATTCGGTGCCATCCACCCAAACCTGCGGATTTGATTCCACTCTTTCCTCACCGCGATGTCCACGAGATGGCTCGGCAGTGTAACCATGATGTGCGTCGCATGCTTCAGCAGCTTCAGTATGGAGAATCAGATAGTCTGCCTCCTCCAGCGCCGCTTACGAAGTTCAGTTCCGAGGTCAATGAGATTCTTCGTCAGAAGCACTGGACCCAGGTGGACGTGTTGGTCGCGGCACTCGAACGTCATCGCGGCACACAGGACACCTCGGGTTCATTGAGAACCAGTTCGTGATACAGGATGAATGAAATCCATGACCACAGTTGCGAAGGCGAGTTCCCATTTCAACTGACTCTTGGCATATTGCGCAGTTGCTATCATTGAATGGGATCTCATGTTCAAGCGCCGCGGCCAGATGATCGGCCGTAGGTAGAATAGGCACGTCCTCGAATGCATTCACATCACTCTCGCGCAGAGGAATGTTGACTACGAACCGCTGCGTGGTAGGCGGTGGACTAACCATCAAGCGCATCAACGAGAGGATGTCGTGCGTCATCCGTGCACGATTTCCAATCGCTCGACCACGTTGTGGCTCAGGCAATGCAACTGCCGTACGAAAAAAAGCTGATTCTGTTTCGAGAAGTTCCCGGACCACTGCGATGACTCCATGCGATATAGACATTGGAGGTATCTCGCGGTGATCTCGAAAGCTACTTTCGAAGGCAGAAGAAGATATAAGTTGTTTTGTATGGGTTTGGATCGAGGATTGCTTCTTTGTAGTCCTCGTCTGTTTCATAGTCATTGGCGCGCCCGATCAAGATCAGATGCGCTTTCCTCCATGCGTCGATGACCGAATCAAACAGCACGGATGGCCTCATGCGTTCGCGAAGGAATCTCCTGCGTGCTTCGACGATAAATGGTACTTGTTTCTCTTCTGTGATCTCAATCTCCGGCCGCGGGGTCATCTCCTCCATTCATGTTATTTACTTGCGTGGTTCCGTTTTCTTGACGAACATGTCCATCGGACCCTTGACCAGCGAATGGCCACGCTTCCGCACGATCGCGGCCAACTCTGGTGAGCCAAGGAACATCATACCGTCAATCTGCTTCTCCTTGTGCTTCAGAACGGCTAGAGTGGTTTCTTCCTCGAGTTCATCCTTCGATAGGTCAGGCTGCTTTGCGGAGATGGCCGCAAGACACTTCGCATACGTCGCCTCATACGTAACGGCTGGACGTTTATATCCATCGAGCTGCTCGATACACAGCGCAAACAACTGAGCCACTGGGTTCTGAATCTGGTGGTCCACGTAGAAGGCCGCGTCATAATGCAGGTTGTTCGCTCGCACATAGTCCACATGCTCGATACGGTCACCTTGCTTGCTCTGACCACCATTCTCTGCAACGTATACATACTGTACGCGGTCACCCACCTTTGGAGCCGTGCCGGGGTCACGCTCCGCCATGCGGTCGGCTAGAACACGATGTGCAATCTGGACCGGGTTCTTGTAGTCATCTCGCAGTGACTTCGACACAATGAACTTCTCCAGAGGAATACGGTTGTTCAGCACCTCAATCAGAATGTTCTTCACGAACGCCTGTGCATCCTTCACGGTCCCACGAGATAGCAGGATATCAAGCGCGCCACCGAACACGTCCTTCACAATCGGTGCATTATCGCGGCGCTTGAGCACGATACCCATGGACATACGCTTCGCCTTCTTAGGGCTCGGGTCTTCCTCATACTTCATACCCACATACCGCTTGCGACAGAACAGGATGAACGGGTAGAAGGTCTTCTCATATGCAATCTTGTAGGGGCGACGACATTGCTCGGTGATTCGCTTGCCTGCCTTGATGCCTAGTTCAATGGAGGTCGCAAGGTCTTTAGTAGGGAACTTAATGAAGATGGAATCTGTATCACCGTAGACCACACTGGCTCCAAACTCCTCCTCAACAATCTTCTTCGCGAGGTAGAGGGCTTTTCGTCCTGCTGCCGTTGTGCACGCGGCGACACAGAGTTTTCGGATAGGAGAGGTTCGACTGCCGGTCTGTCCGTACACGGAATTCGCAACCACTTTGTACGCCAGTTGGAGGCCGTTGTATACAGATCGCTGAGCTTCGTCATACTTAGGATCCTCCATCATCTGCTTATATTCCTTTCGCTTGGCCAGCAGGATCTCCAGTGTCTTGGGGAGAACGCCCGTCAACATCGGCTGGTCGGCCTTTGGCTGCACGTAGGTACACACCGTCTTTCCACCTGTCTCCTTGTTATCATATTCAACCTCGTCCAGCACGTAGCCAGCGGCCTTGAGCTTCTGCATGGCTGGATACGTCATCCCCTCGCACAGGTCATCAATCTGCTTGTCGTTCGAGTCGAAGACCTGCATACTGACCAGTGTATCAGGTGATATATTGTACGCGATCATGTTGGTCGGGTAGAGCGAGTTGAAGTCCAGAACGGACACAGGCTGATCTAGATACATTCCGATCTTCGGGCTGATCACGACTGCACCTTCGTATCCAGCCTCATCATCACCGATCGCGTGTTGCACTTGGATGATCTGATTGCGCTGGGATGCATAGTAAACCACAGCCGAGAAGATCTTGATTCCCTGACCACGCATGAGGACGAACTGCATCGGCACCTTGCACACGTCCGCCATACCGCGAGCGTTAACA
>Ga0209499_1001281_pt1 | contig 17723 bp, 14 predicted proteins | sample C_130208_EF_Meta_FD_187306 | JGI IMG/M metagenome (GOLD analysis project Ga0209499, IMG submission 187306) | Freshwater microbial communities from Lake Croche, Canada to study carbon cycling - C_130208_EF_MetaG (SPAdes) (version 2) | ecosystem: Environmental > Aquatic > Freshwater > Lake...
GACGTGGGCAATAATTGCAATGTTTCTAATAGATTCCATCTGTGATTTTTAATGGGTGCAAAGGTACACTTTATTTTCATATAAAAAATATTTCTGGAATAGTTTGCGTTTTCTTAACTTAAAAGGAACAAAAAAGACCGTTATAAATAAGTTAATGGAATTAATTATAGATCAACAACTCCCTCAAAACTAATTTAATTCATATCCTAACACTCCTTTTTGGTTATTACATGCCATTTATCATTACAAAAACACATTCCCAAAAAATAATTTTAGTTGTACTTTTTTGTAAATGAGATTGTATTTGTTTTCCTTTTGAAGAATATATCTTTATCTTTTTTTTTAATAATTTGAAATATATTAATTGAATCTAATCCTCAAAAAATACTAATTATGAAATAAAAGAATCAAATGAGACATAAAACATCCTAAAAAAAAAGGCAAGATGCGACACCATTTGAGACCAAAAAGAGAGAAAGACACCTTAATTATAAAACAAGGAAATTTAAGCTGCTTATTGGATAAAAAAAATCAGAAATAGACATAAACTTCATCTGATAGTTAAAGAATTATCATCCTGAAGATGGCTCAAAAAAAAAGCTATAAATTTCACTCTTTTCATAGCGCAAAAAAAACCTTTCTTTTTAGACTAACTAATATTTATGCGAAATTTTTGCTGCTCCACGGGTTTTGGGATTGATCCCGTTTTTTGCCTATCGCAATTGTAGGACAAGATAATACCCCAAAAAAAAAGCTCTCAAATAATGAGAGCATTTTTTATTTATTACAAATTGTAGTTCTTACAATTTAGAAACGTGTTTCGTTAATTTAGATTTTAAATTAGATGCTTTGTTATCATGAATGATATTCTTTTTAGCTAATTTATCAATCATAGAAATCACACTTGATAACTTAGAGCTAGCATCCGCTTTGTCAGTAGCTATTCTTAATGCTTTAATTGCATTACGAGTAGTTTTATGTTGGTATCTATTAAGAACTTTTCTTTTTTCGTTACTTCTAATTCTCTTTAAAGCTGACTTGTGATTTGCCATTTTTTTGAATGATTTTTTCTTTATTAATTTTTTATTGTAGCCCGTAGCGGAATCGAACCGCTCTTACATGGATGAAAACCATGCGTCCTAACCGATAGACGAACGGGCCATACATCTCTAATGCGGTGCAAAAATACAACTATTTTTAAAACGTACAATAGCTGAAGCAAAAAAAACTTAAAAAAACTTAAAAAAACTTAATAAGCCTTTGCAAATAACACTCTTCCAACGGAAGAATTTCCAGTGAAAATGCAACTTCCCGACTCCTCTACCCTGTCCAAAGGAATACATCTAATTGTTGCTTTTGTTAAGTTTTTGATCTGCTCTTCAGTAGCTGCCGTACCATCCCAATGAGCCGAAATAAAGCCTCCTTTACCATCTAAAACAGCCTTAAACTCCTCAAAACTATTTACTTCTGTAACGTGAGTATTACGATATTCCAAAGCATTATTAAATAAATCACTTTGGATTTGTTCCAACAAATTTTTGATATATTTTGCAATTCCTTCCTTAATAATCGTCTCTTTTGATAAATTATCTCTCCTTGCAACCTCAAAAGTTCCGTTTTCTAGGTCTTTTGGTCCAACAGCAATTCTTACAGGAACTCCTTTTAATTCCCATTCAGCAAACTTAAAGCCTGGTTTTTGAGTCGTTCTACTATCATATTTAACCGCAACATTCAATTCCTTCAATTCCGAAACTAGTATAGAAACAGCTTGACTAATCTCCTCTAATTGCTCATCCGATTTATAGATAGGCACAATAACCACTTGTATAGGGGCTAAACTTGGAGGTAAAACCAATCCTTTATCATCTGAATGCGTCATCACTAAAGCACCCATCAATCGGGTGGAAACCCCCCATGAAGTTCCCCAAACGTGTTCTTGTTTTCCTTCGGCATTTGCAAATTTTACATCAAAAGCTTTAGCGAAATTTTGCCCTAAAAAGTGTGAGGTCCCCGCTTGCAATGCTTTACCGTCTTGCATTAAAGCTTCAATACAATAGGTTTCTTCGGCTCCTGCAAATCGTTCTGTCTCTGTTTTGAATCCTTTTATTACTGGCATTGCCATAAATTTCTCGGCAAACTCGGCATAAACATGCATCATTTTCTCCGATTCTTCAATGGCTTCTTTTCGTGTTGCGTGAGCAGTATGCCCTTCTTGCCACAAAAATTCGGCGGTTCTCAAGAACAAACGCGTTCTCATTTCCCATCGCACTACATTTGCCCATTGGTTAATTAACAAAGGTAAATCTCTATAAGATTGCACCCATCCTTTATAAGTTGACCAAATAATTGCTTCACTTGTAGGACGAACAATTAATTCCTCCTCTAGCTTAGCATTTGGATCTACCATTAACTTACCCGGATTATCTGGATCGTTTTTTAATCTATAATGAGTTACAATAGCGCATTCTTTTGCAAATCCTTCGGCATTTTTTTCCTCTGCTTCAAACATACTTTTCGGAACAAACAAAGGGAAATAAGCGTTTTCATGCCCCGTCTCCTTAAACATCCTATCTAATTCTGCCTGCATTTTTTCCCAAATTGCATAACCGTAGGGTTTGATAACCATACATCCTCTAACTCCTGAATTTTCTGCTAAATCTGCTTTAACAACTAGTTCATTATACCATTTTGAATAATCTTCTGCTCGTGTTGTAAGGTTCTTGCTCATATATAATAGTTTGGCACAAATTTTGTTTTAATTATTTTAACTAAATAGTTTGGCAAAACTAACTATTTTTGTAATGTGCAACAATAAAAATACCTACTGATATGAAAACAAATATTTTTACTTCAAAAAATCGTTCTCTTTTATTATTAATTATATTAATGAGTGTTCTGGCAACATCTTGTGGTTCTTATCAAAATAGTTCGTATTATGATAGAGATGGTATTTACGGGAATTCTGCAATCGTAAGTTCCGAAAAAGCAGTTCAAGATAATTCTAGCGATCGTTATAAAAACTATTTCAATTCTTTGCAAGACAATAACAATCTTCCAACAGAAATTTTCACTGATGTGAATCAATATAACAACAACAATTCAAACGACGTTAATCAAAACTCAAATCAAACTTATGCCGATTGGGGCAATAATAATTACGGATCTACTTCTACAAGTTTGTATTCAAATCAATGGGTTAATCCAATAGGCTTTGGTTTCGGAACTCCTTATTACGGTTTTGGGTATAACAATCCATATTATGGTTTTGGATACAGTAGCCCTTATTTCGGATTCGGGTACAACAATCCCTATTATGGATATGGTTTTGGAAACCCTTATTATGGCTATGGGTATTCAAACTATGGTTACGGATATGGATACAACTATCCTTATTATGGATATTCCAACTATGGCTCAGGTCACACTGGTAATTATACCAATAATTATTCTTACAATCCAAGCAGAAGAGGTTCTTCATCTAATACAAACTCCATAAATCCGACTAGGTATTCACAAACTCCGCAAGCCAATACTAGAGGAGAAGCTACTATTTCTAACTACAGAAGCGTTGCGCCTAATAATGCTACTTACAACAGTCCTTTATTTAATAGAAGTGCAAGAACTCAGACTCCAAACAACAATTCCAATAACTACAGTAGATCAAATTCAAATTACCAACAAAACACGCAGCAAAATAACAGTCCTTCAAGAAGAGAAAGTAGTAGCCCATCTCGATCCTATTCACCTAGTCCAAGTAATTCAAGTAATTCAAACAGCCCATCTAGATCCTATTCGCCTAGTCCAAGTAATTCTAGTAATTCAGGATCAAGTAATGGTGGAGGAAGATCTTCAGGAGGTGGAGGAAGAACGAGAGGTTAAAATAATACAAAAACATCTTTATCAATAAAACACAAACTTATTTGAAAATGAAAAAATACATCTTTTTATTCCTCGCTGGAATCACTTTTAGCACCATACAATCACAAGAAATAACGGATGCCGTAAGATATTCGCAAGAAAACTTAACAGGAACAGCTCGTTTTAGAGCTATGAGTGGCGCTTTTGGAGCATTGGGAGGCGACTTGTCAGCCATAAACGTAAACCCAGCAGGCTCCGCTATTTTCTCAAATAATCAAATTGCTACAAGCTTAAGCAATTTCAACACTACAAATAATTCTAATTATTTTGGTACAAATACAACATCAAAAAACACTTCTTTTGACTTGAACCAAGCAGGAGGTGTTTTTGTTTTTAAGGATCCAAATAATAATTGGCGAAAAATTGCGGTGGCAATCAACTTTGAAAATGCAAATAGTTTTAGCAACTCCTTGTTTTCTAACGGAACCAATCCAAATCGTTCTGTAGCCGATTATTTTTTAAGTTATGCAAATGGAGTTCCTTTAAATGTTTTGAATAATTCCACTTATGGAGAATTAAGTTATGGCGAACAACAAGCCTTTTTAGGTTATAATGCCTATGTTATAAATCCTGTTGATGTCAATAATTCGAACAATACTTTATACACTTCCAATGTACTGAAAGGTGGTAACTATTATCAAGAAAACAAGTCTTTAACAACTGGTTTTAATGGAAAACTATCCTTTAATGCTGCCACCTCCTATAAAGACAAAATATATTTTGGGGTAAATCTAAACTCTCATTTCACGGATTTTAGACAATCTAGCAGTTTTTATGAAGACAATAACAACACTTTAGAAAGTGTTGACCGAGTAAACAGATTGAAGTTTGAAAATGACTTGTATACACATGGTACAGGATTCTCCTTTCAAGTAGGAGCAATTGCAAAAGTAACTAATGAAATTCGTTTAGGATTAGCTTATGAATCTCCAACTTGGTATAGTTTGAGTGATGAATTATCTCAAAAATTAGTTGCCGTTAGCAGCAACACAAGCGGAGAACTAGCTCCAGACGTTGTAGATCCACAGATTACAAATTATTTTTCTCCTTATAAATTGCAAACTCCAAGTAAAGTCACAGGAAGTTTTGCCTATGTTTTTGGCAAATCGGGTTTAATAAGTATTGATTACGCTGTTAAAGATTATAGCGCTACTAAATTTAAACCAGAAAACGACAGCTATTATAGTGGATTAAACAATACAATGAGCACCGTTTTAAATTCTACAGGCGAATTGAGAATAGGTGGTGAATATAAAATAAACGAATGGAGTTTACGTGGTGGATATCGTTTTGAACAAAGTCCGTATAAAAACTCTACTACTATAGGAGATTTAACAGGTTACTCCGGAGGTTTTGGATATAATTTTGGAGCAACCAAATTAGATTTGGCTTATTCGACAGCAAAAAGAAATACACAACAAGGTTTTTTTAGTCAAGGATTTACTGATGGAGCTAGTATTAATTCGAAAAACAATGTTGTTACGGTAACTTTGTTGTTTGAATTGTAAATCCTCACCACAAACCTCTCCAAAGGATAGGGAGACAGAACCAGATATTGTTATTTTATGAAATAATAAGCCACTTTTGAATAATAATCAAAAGTGGTTTTCTTTTTTTAAAACATAATAAAAAACACCGAAAGTTCTAAAATAGCCCCGATAGAAGTGGAAATCCCACGCTTTTGGGCGTGGATTGTAGCGAATAGCGGGACAAAAAGTTCATAAATAAACAAAGGTTTGTGCTTCTAAAAATAAAAATTGTAATTTTGCAAAATTCCCAATTTATAGGGATTATAAATATATGAGAACCAAGTCCTTAAAAAAGAATAAAATAAACGTGATCACTCTTGGGTGTTCCAAAAATGTGTATGACAGCGAAGTGCTTATGGGCCAACTAAAAGCGAGCGGGAAAGATGTTGTACACGAAGAAGAAGGAAACATTGTGGTGATAAACACCTGTGGATTTATTGATAATGCAAAGGCAGAATCGGTAAATATGATCCTTGAATATGCAGATAAAAAAGAACGTGGATTAGTAGATAAAGTATTCGTTACTGGATGTTTATCCGAAAGATACCGCCCAGATTTAGAGAAAGAAATACCAAATGTAGATCAGTTTTTTGGAACTACAGAATTGCCTGCTTTATTGAAGGCTTTGGGTGCAGATTATAAACATGAATTATTGGGAGAACGTTTAACAACGACTCCGAAAAATTATGCTTATTTAAAGATTGCAGAAGGTTGCGACAGACCGTGTAGTTTTTGTGCGATTCCGTTGATGCGTGGAAAACACGTTTCGCAAACCATTGAAAAATTGGTAAAAGAATCGGAAGGATTAGCAAAAAACGGTGTAAAAGAATTGATTTTGATTGCACAAGATTTGACTTATTACGGTTTAGACATTTATAAAAAACGAAATCTTGGCGAATTATTAGAAGCTTTAGTAAAAGTAGAAGGAATCGAATGGATTCGTTTGCATTACGCCTTCCCTACTGGTTTTCCGATGGATGTTTTGGAAATTATGAAGCGCGAACCGAAGATTTGTAATTATTTGGATATTCCGTTGCAACACATTTCAGATTCGATTTTAAAATCTATGAAACGCGGAACTACAAAAGAAAAAACAACAAAACTACTAAAACAGTTCCGCGAAGCAGTTCCTGGAATGACTATTAGAACCACACTAATTGTTGGATATCCAGGAGAAACTCAAGAAGATTTTGAAATCATGAGAGACTGGGTTCAAGAAATGAAGTTTGAACGTTTGGGTTGTTTTACCTATTCTCATGAAGAAAACACTAGCGCATACGCCTTAGTTGATGATGTTCCTGAAGACTTGAAAAAAGAGCGTGCAAACGAAATTATGGAAATTCAATCTCAAATTTCTTGGGATTTGAACCAAGAAAAAATAGGTAAAACCTTCCGTTGTATTATTGACAGAAAAGAAGGAGAACATTTTGTGGGAAGAACTGAATTTGACAGTCCTGATGTGGATAATGAAGTTTTGATAGACGCATTGAAACATTATGTGAAAACGGGAGAATTTGTTATGGTAAAAATCACAGAAGCAACCGAATTTGATTTGTACGCAGAACCAGTTTAATTTATATTATATATTGAAATACACAAATTTTAAAATACTAGATATGAAAACATTACAAAATTTATTAGCACTATCATTTATATTATTTTCTATTAGTACGGTTTCGGCACAATATGGAAATAGCGGCTATGGGAACGGCTATGGAAATGGTTACGGAGGCGGAAATGGTTATGGAAGTGGCAGAATGAGCCAAATGGGTGGCATGAACCAACAAAGTCAACCTGAAAAGCCAAAAGAAATACCTGTAGAAGTAACTGTTGGCAAAATAATAGACCGAATGAAACCTGAAATAAATTTAGATGAACTTCAGGTTATTGCCATTTCGAATGTTTTGACAGAAAGTATTAGAACACAAGGTATTTTAATGAAACAAGTGACAAACCAAGAAGATCAAATTAAGGACTTTAAAGCACTTTCGGAAACTACAGACCGAAAAATAATGGACTTTTTGAATGAAGATCAAAAACCAAAATACCTCGCTTTTAAGGAAGGATTGAAAACCCAAAAGAAATCCAAATCGGATAAAAAACAAAAATAATTCCATTTATTAAATCCTAGAGTACCCTAAATAGGCATTATTCTCATGAAAAATAATCTTTTTTTTTACCTGATTTCGGCAGTTATATTAACTTCTTGTTCTATAAATCCTTATAAAAAAAGCGAGAAAGTTTATAATGATAATTTAGTCCATTTAAGAAATACCATTTCTAAAAAAGAGGCGCTTCCTTTGCAAAATATTGCTATTATAGGAAATACTATTGATACTTTATATTTAAAACAACTGCTTACTTATAAAGACACTATTTCAAAAATGGGAGGAGTTTCTTTGCTTAATGGAATTAGCACCGAATGGATTGGTACTGTAAATTTCAATTTAAGAAAGCCCAACTTTATAATTATACACCATACGGCTCAAGATTCTTTAAAACAAACCTTGAAAACCTTTACTTTAACACAAAGTCAAGTGAGCGCTCATTATGTAATAGCACAAGACGGAAGAGTGGTACATATGCTGAATGATTATCTTCGGGCTTGGCATGCGGGCAATGCAAGTTGGGGAAGAAACACCGACATCAATTCAGCATCCATAGGAATTGAATTGGACAACAACGGAAAACAAGCTTTTTCAGAATTGCAAATTAATAGTTTAATGGCACTTTTGACCAAGTTAAAAAAAGACTACAATATTCCTACTGAAAATATCATTGGACATTCAGACATTGCTCCTTCTCGAAAACAAGATCCTAGTTCTTTGTTTCCTTGGAAAATTTTAGCTCAGAAACAGTTTGGGATTTGGCCTGACGAATTATTAGAACCTGCTCCTTGTGATTTTAATACGGAACTAGCTTTACGTATAATTGGATACAATACACGAAATCTTCCAGCCGCTATTTCAGCTTTTAAGCTCCATTTTATTCAAACAGAAGTGGATTCCGTAATGGATGAAAAGACAATAAATACTATTTATAATATTTATAAAAAACAGTAATTTAGTAAACTAAAACATAAAAAAGCGGTTCTTTGAAATTCAAAGAACCGCTTTTTTAGGGTATTTATATCGGTATAAATGATACATTCCGTATATATCTAAAAATAAAAAACTGCCAAAACACTTTAAAGCGTCTTGGCAGTAAAAAAAAAATTTGATATTATTTTATAGTTAAAGTCAAACCTCCACCTATAAAGTTATGCTTTAATTCTCCACTGTCGTTATAATTTCCTCTGTCGCTATAAGTATATCTTAGAAAAACAGGAACACTATAACCTTCAGAAAGCTTAATAGCTTTGCTAGCATTTAAACCTACATTAGTAAATTTAAAACCATCTGTTACATAATATGCACTTTGGTTTACAACAGCTCCAGCGAATGCTCTTAGGTCGATTCCAGCACCAACAGATTTAGTGTATCCAATTTCAGAATAAGTAGAATAGTTTCTATTTCCGCTAGTAACATTTACATCGTTTCCTCCTACCAATGTATTCAATTGAAAATCCAAAGGCACCCCTTTGCTTGAAAAGTTAAGCAAAACAGACAAATCGATTGCTTGAGTAGATGTATTATCAAAATTAAAATACTTTCCTCTTACATCAGCAAAATCATAATAATAGTCACTTACCATAACCTTTACAACTGGCGAAACTTGATAAGATGCATACCAATCAAATTCATTGTAAGATGATTTAAAATATAAATACGTATCTTTTGAATTAGGCGTTGAATCATTAGACAAATTGGTTGTTCCCCATACTCCAAAAGTGAATTTATCAGAAACTGTTATAGACGCATAAGGTTGAAAAGCTACTTTTCCTGTAGAGTTTAATGCAATACCTCTCCATAAATAAGGTGCTACTACATCTACTGCTGCTGCAAATTTAACTGCTGGGGCTGGAGCTGCTGCTGGGGCTGCATCTTGTGCAAATGCGAATGAACTTGTAAGCACTAAGGCTAAAATAATTACTACTTTTTTCATGTTAATTTAGTTTTGATTATTAATTGGTTTTTATTCTACTTATTGTTAAATTATTTATTAAATCATCTAATCTGATGCGAATTTATTGCTTTTATCCAACTTGAACGCATAAAAACGAAAAAATCAACTTTTTTCTGGTACGAATTATTGATTCCGAAAATTCATTCCAAAATATTTATAAATCAATAAAATTAATCGCCTATTTAAAAATATTCATAATTATATTATTTTCAAAATACCCTTAAAAAATAAACCTAAAAAGTATTTATCACGTTTTTAATCTAATTTTAACCCATTTATCAGCGTAATTTTAAACGCCACCCCATAAAAAATAGGGGTTATTAATTTATTTATTTTTTATAATTATTTTTTCAGCAGCTATTCTTCCTGTTTCAGCACCTCCATTCATAAATCCTTGATAATCTATACTGCAATGCTCCCCTGCAAAAAATACATTTCCAATAGGCTCACTAATATGAAGCATTTCATTATTCCACTGTCCTGGTTTTGGACAAGTATAACTGGCTTTTACCCAAGGATAGGATGACCAACAAGCAAAAACGTGCTTATTTGAATACATACTTTTTGAATCTGGAAAAACGTATTCCATTTCTCCAACGTATTTATCTATTTCTTTTTGAGGTAAATCGGTTTTCCAAATATGTGTTGGTGGAGCCAAAGGATTATTTACGGCTACTTTTGACAATCGAATAGATTCATCACCGCCAAAAAAACAACAATAAACCCCTTTATTACTTTGAATCGTTTTTATACTACTCGAATCCCAACCGTCATGAATGTCTTTGTGAAATAAATAGCCATAATATTTGTTTTTACCTTCACGCCAAGGTCTGTTTTCATAACCTAAAAACAATTTGTTGTTTTGCCCATAACCTAATTTCTGAATTGAATTCGTCTTCTCGGGCGTCATTTCCTTCAAATCTATTTTCACATCGCGAAGCATTGTAAACGGAATACAAATAATTACATAATCAGCAATTACATCCGCTTTATCTTTAAAAGAAAGGTTGTATTTCCCCTCTTTGTTCGAAATAGCTGTCAGCATTGATTTTGTTTCAATATTTGCCGCTACTTTCCCTGCCAAATGTTCAATAATTCTAGAATTCCCTTCTTTAATTCTATATTTTTCATCGCTATCGCCAAATATTTTGAATCCATCTGAAGTTTTTAAATCCAACATGTCTAGCATATTTATAGCGGATTGTTCGGATGTATCCAAACCAAATTCTGCCAAATAAGCAGCTGTAAAAATATCCTTCAACCACTGTTTGCAATTCAATTTGCTTATATATTCTTTTAGCGTAGTTTTATCCAAAATCAAGGCTTCCGGAGTGTCATAATCTTCTCCAAGACTTTCAGCATCTTTTGATAATTTTGGAATAATTTTTTTAAATTCCTTGATTATTTCCCCCTCAGAAATATGCCTTCCATCAAAAAAGAAGGTTTCATGTTGAAGATGAGCCGCTTTTGATTCCGCATACATATCAATCAATTCTAAATCAAATTCTTTTGCTAAACCAAGCATGTCTTCATGAGTAGAATCGATAAAATCGCCGCCAAATTCAGGATGAATTCCCATTTGCAACGCATCATTATAATGAGTCAAGATACGTCCTCCCAACCGATGGCTTCCTTCATAAACTTTGGCTTCAATTCCTGCTTTTTTTAATTGATAAGCTGCATTTAAACCTGCAATACCCGCACCAATTATAGCCACTTTTATACTTTTACCTTGAGAATCAGCAGCAGAAGAAACTATTTTTTTTTCAGAATCTTTCTCGTTTTTGCAACTTAATATAGAAGTCCCTACAATACCTGTAAGTAAACCAAATTTAGCAATATCAACCACAAATTTTCGTCGAGTTAAGGCATCTGCATTTTTGAATTCGACAATTTTATCCACTTCAATTTCAGGATTTTCATTCGAAAACTGAGCTGCTTTAAAATTGAAAAGCAAATTTTGAAGCGTTTTTGATTTTGGTTTTTTCATTGGATAAGTTGGTTGGTTGGTTTGGTCAGTAAATTGGAAACTATTTTCTATTCAATAATAATTGATTTCATGTTCATAAATTCTTTCATACCAATATCGGACAATTCTCTTCCGTAACCTGATTTTTTTATTCCTCCAAAAGGAATTCGGGAATCAGAACGCACTAACGAATTCACAAAAACATTACCTGCTTCAATTTTTCTAGCTAATTTATAAGCCTTTTCTCTGTCTTCTGTCCAAATTGCCGACGCCAAACCATATCGGTGATTATTAGCAATTTCAATAGCATCCATTTCGTTTTTAGCTCTGGTAATGGTTGCCAATGGTCCAAAAGTTTCTTCTTGAAAAGCAATATTATTCGAATCGACAAAATCAATTAAAGTAGGTTGAAAATTGCAATTTTCACGACCACCGCCCACAATAATTTTTGCGCCTTGTTGCAACGACTTTTCTAATTGAGAACTAAGAGTATCAGCAAATTCCATTTTTGCTAATGGTCCCATATGAATTCCATTTTGCATCGGATTTCCTTGCTGCAACTCTGCTATTTTACGTGCAAAAACACTTGTAAATTCATCCGCTACTTTTTCGGTAACAATAAATCTTTTGGCACAAATACAGGCCTGACCCGCATTTAACATTCTGGATTGTGTAGCAACAGTGGCTGCTTTCTCGATATTGGCGTCGTCTAAAACTATAAAAGCATCAGAGCCACCTAACTCCATAACCGATTTTTTGATGTGTTTCCCAGCCAATGAAGCTACCGAAGAACCTGCCATTTCACTTCCTGTCAAGGTAATTCCGCTTACAATATCAGAAGCAATTATCGATTCGACCTGACTAATGCTGATGGTAACTTGTTGGAAAACGCCTTCTGGAAAACCCGCTTCTAAAAACGCACTTTCAATTGCTTTGGCACATCCAATAACGTTAGAAGCGTGTTTTAAAATCGTAACATTTCCGGCCATAATAGCTGGCGCAGCATAACGCAATACTTGCCAAAAAGGATAATTCCAGGGCATTACTGCAAAAATAGCTCCCGACGGATCATAAACCGACATGCTTCTAAAAGGAGTATCATAATAAACATCCTTCAACATTTTCTCGGCATTTTCTGCATAGAAATCACAATTACCAGCCGATTTTTCTACTTCGCCAATTCCTTCGGATAAAATTTTACCCATTTCATTGGTAATCAACAAGCCTAATTCTTCTTTTCTTGCTCGAAGAATAGTAGCCACTTTTTGCATTTTATCCGCTCTTTCTTGAAAAGTGGTGTTACGCCAATTTTTAAAAGCTTTTTCGGAAAGTTCTATTTTTTGATTTAATTGTGCATTCGTTAAAACTTCGTGCTCCGCAATTACTGCTTGAGTATATGGATTTACTGATTTAATTATCATTTTTTTTCTTTTAATTTTTTACTATTGAATTATTGTCTTTTCCTTTTTATAAAAGCTTTACATCAAATTATATTTTTTTTCATTCTAAACCCAATAGGTAAAAACCCCTCTTTTTTATAAAAGCTGATCGTTTTAGCAGATTTTTCTACTTCTGGAGTGTCTAATTCTAATCTTGACCAATTTTTTATTTTCCCAAGATCAATCAAAAAATTAATTAATTTTTGTCCAATTTTTTTGGATCGAAACTCAGGAATAATATACAGTTCATTTATTACCCCAAAAATCCCTCTTGCATATAAAGCACTAGATTCAACGCAACAAATAAAACCAACTATTGCATTCGAATTACTTTCCACAGATACAATTATGATTCCTTTTCTTAAAAAATCATGGAGAATGATATCAAAATTATCGGCACTAAAACGATGTTCAATTTCTTCATAAAAGTTCAATAACAACCTTTTAAACTCAACAAAATCGTACTGCTGAATTTCTCTTATAGAAATTTCTAAACTAGAATCTATTGAAAAATTATTATCTTGTATCATATATGAATTTTAATAAATATCGAAAACGGCTGTAGCCATTCGTTTTGTAATTTGCCCATCTTTTAAAGTTTCTGATAACACCAACTTTTTTGCAGTTTCATTATTCAAAACTTCGTCCATCGAACGAATAGCTCCACAGGGAACATTATTGTTTTTCAACAACTTTAATAGTGTTGTACTATCAAATTCCGAGAATGCTTCTTCCAATATTACGCCCAATTTTATTCGGTTTTGAACACGTAAAGTATTGATTTTGTATAAATCTAAATCTATCTTTTTTTGCAAATTCAGAACCTTGCAAAGCGATTCAAATTGCTTATCATTTCCAACAGCAAGCACAATCGCTTTTCCATCATTTGCATAAAAAGTTTCTCCATAAGGAGCAATATTAGGATGTAAACTACCCATTCTTCGTGGGATTTCACCGCCCATTAAATAATTTGTCGCCTGATTTGCCAATGAGGAAAGCGCTGCATTATATAATGAAATATGAACCGTAGCGCCAAATCCTGTTTTCGAACGTTGCAATAAAGCAATCAATAGGGCCTCTTTTAATTGATGCGCGGCCAAAACATCTATCAATGCAATTGGCATTTTTAATGGAACACCATCCGCTTCACCATTGATATACATAAAACCAGCTTCGGCCTGAAGTACCACGTCAAAGGCCGGAGTTTCATCTGCAATTCCATAACCACTTATTTGTGCATAAATCAATTTTGGATATTTTTTGCGTAAAGAAACCGCGTCGAGTCCCAATTGTATAGCTGAAGAAGGTTTGAAATTTGAAATCACAACATCTGCCGAGGCAATATGATGTAACACCTTTTCGAAATCATCGGCATTTTTTAAATCTGCCCAAATAATAGTTTTACTATAATTCACGCTACTATAATAACCTGATTGTGCGTTTTTATTTTCTGATTCTAAACGCCAACTTCTAGTAATATCCCCGTGATTTGATGGGTTTTCCACTTTTAAAACTGTTGCTCCAAGTTCTGCAAAGAACATTCCAACAGCTGGACCAGCCAAAACTCCTGCAAGTTCTACTACTTTTAAATCAGCAAATAATTCTTGTTTTTTCATTTCGAAAGCAATAATCTTAGAAAAAATAATTAATGATTTTCGCTTAATTTAGTATTGGAATCCAACGGCCAATACATCAAAACCGAACAATTTCCGCTTCTGGGATCGTCCAAATAATCGAATAAAGGTTCCACCAAAATAAAACCACATTTGGTTTGAGCCGTTACTGTTGGGTCAATGATTTCGCCTTTAATTAATTTATCACAATATTCAGCAATGCTCATTTGATCTTTCACTTTATCAAATCCAATAGGCATTCCAGCCGTCATTTGTCCTTTCGTTCCTAATGTTCTTGCCACTTCTTGGCGTGCATTGTAAATTTCCCTGCCAATTCCTTTACCTTGATAATCAGGATGAACCGAAACATCTAAACCGTAAAGCCAATTAGCTTTTGAGTCATGCGTCCCCAACCAAAGATTATCCGAAATTTCCAGAAAAGTATGATGTCCTTTATGATAATTTTGCATCAAAGTTGTTGTTGCTGCAATAACTCTATCTCCATCTAAAACAATCATTTGACCTTCTGGAAAAATCTCCATGTGCTGTTTGTATTGTTCTTCGGTCATTAATTCTTCTACCGACAAGGTTGGAAAAACAATTTTCTGAAGTTCTGCTTCCTGCTTTGCATATTCTGGCGTAGCGGTTTGTAAAGTGTATTTACCTAAAATTTCTTTTTTCATAATTTAATTTTTTTAGTACGCAGATTAAACGGATTTAATTTTACAATCTTTAAATCAAAAATCTTACGACATATTCCCGTAACTAATCAATTTCAATTCCATATATTCTTTTAAACCTTCGGAACCAGATTCATGACCAATTCCACTGCTTTTTATACCTACAAAAGGCAATTCGGTTCCATGAGCCGCCCATTCGTTGATACCTACAATTCCAAATTCTAGATTTTCAGCATAGAAATTAGCAGTTTTAATATGATTGGTAAATACATACGAAGCCAAACCATATTCGGTATCATTCGCCCATTCTAAAACTTGTTCTTTTGTATCGAAAGGAATCACAATCATCAATGGACCAAAAACCTCTGTTTTGATAAAAGACTGTTTTTGTCTTGCTTCGATTAAAGCAGGATGAACAAAAAATCCTTTTTCGGATGCCTCTCCTCCAATATGAAGAATTGCCCCTTCCGATTTTGCTTTATCCAGCAGGGACAAAATGTGTTTTTGCTGCGTTTTATTAATTAATGGACCGACAAAATCAATATCGCCTCCATTAATTCCCGTTTTCAATTTAGAAATATCCTCTTTTACAATAGAAACAAATTGATAAAAAATAGAAGAATGCACATAAAAACGTTGTGGAGCAACACAAACCTGACCACAATTTCTCAATTTAGCAATAATTGCTTGATGTGCAATTGCTTCAACATCAATGTCTTTTTCGATAATAACTGGAGCATTTCCACCTAATTCAAGTGATAATTTTGTTGATGTTTTAGAGGCACCATCCATTAGTATTTTACCCACTCTTGTACTTCCTGTAAAGCTTATTTTTTTCAATAATGGATTTTCAATCATTTCCGTTCCTGTCGAAACTGGTTCTGTATTAATTAGATTGAAAACTCCTTTTGGAATTCCAGCTTCATGCAAAGCTAAAGCCATATTAAAACTAGACAAAGGCGTAAACTCCGAACCACGCATAACAACTGAACAACCAGCAGCCAAAGCAGCAGCGACAGCTCTTGCAGGATTATAAGCCGGAAAATTCCAAGCTGTAATAACCCCAACTACACCCAACGGTTGATAAATAACCATGGAACGCTTATCGATTCTACTTGACGGAATTACACGTCCATAACTGCGTTTTCCCTCTTCGGCAAACCATTCAAAAAGATTGGCAGAAACTTGCCATTCGCCACGAGATTCCAACATTGGTTTCCCTGTTTCCAGAGAAGTTTCTTTGGCGAAATTCTCCGCATTGGCACGCATAATATTTGCCGCTTTTTTTAGAATTTCTGCTCTAAAATAAGGCGTTGTGTTTTTCCATTCTTTAAAAGAAGCATCAGCTGCAGCAATTGCTTTTTTACAATCAGCTGCATTTCCATAAGGAACTTTAGCGAGTATTTCTTCTGTACAAGGACTTTGTAAATCCCAAGTGCCGCCGCTAATAGCATCGCACCATTCTCCGTTTATATATTGTTTTCTCATTTTTGTTTGTTAAAAATTGTACGCTGATAAAACAGATTCGCAAAAGCGAAAACACGGATTATTGCAGATTTTAAAATTTATACTAACACTTCTTTGATGGTTTCTTCCAAAATAGCCAAGCCTTTTTCTAAGATTTCGTCTTCGATAAATAAAGGACTTAATATTCTGATACAATTTCCGTAAGTTCCAGAAGTGATGATAATTAATCCTTTTTCAAGACATTTATCTACAATTGCTTTAGTCGAAACACCATCAGGAAGTCGCGTATTTGGATTATAAAATTCAATGGCCATCATAGCTCCCAAACCACGAACATCGGTAATATTTCTTGGATACGAAGCCATCAATTGATTGAATCTTTCTCGAACAATTTGCCCCACTTTTTCACCAGCAGCATTAATGTTGTGTTTTTGCATGTAATTAATACTAGCTAATGAAGCTACGCAACTCAACGGTCCACCAAGATAGGTTCCTCCAATAAGCCCTGGTTTTACCGCATCCATGATTTCTTGTTTCCCGATAACAGCACCAATTGGCATTCCACCTCCCATTGATTTTGCCCAAGTAGATAAATCTGGACTTACTCCATAATGCTCATAAGCCGCCCATTTTCCTGTACGTCCAAAACCAGATTGCACCTCATCAAAAATCAAGAAGATGTTATTTTCGGTACAAAATTTACGTAAATACTGCACATATTTTTTTGAAGCAACGGTAAAACCGCCTTCGCCCTGAACTAATTCCATTATAATGGCTGCCGTTTGAGTCACTGAAACCGTTGACGAAAAAGTTTTATGCAACTTCATAATCATCAAATCATCAAATTCTTCTTCAGTCATTCTAGCATTCATACTCGGTTTATAATACGGATATTCCAACCTATAAACTTCGGGCGCATAAGGTCCAGCACCTTCTTTGTATTTCACATTTGATGTCAACGTCATGGCCATCATTGTTCTACCATGAAAAGATCCGTCATAACATATAATTCCTGATTTTCCTGTTACGGCACGAGCAATTTT
>Ga0209499_1001283_pt1 | contig 17706 bp, 15 predicted proteins | sample C_130208_EF_Meta_FD_187306 | JGI IMG/M metagenome (GOLD analysis project Ga0209499, IMG submission 187306) | Freshwater microbial communities from Lake Croche, Canada to study carbon cycling - C_130208_EF_MetaG (SPAdes) (version 2) | ecosystem: Environmental > Aquatic > Freshwater > Lake...
TTTTGTTTAATCAATTAAAATAAATATTAAACAATATATTTTGAAATCCATTATTGCACCTATAGAAAAAGAAAAACTATCCGATATTCATATTGATAGAATCATTGAGATGGCTTGGGAAGACCGAACTCCATTTGATGCCATAAAATTTCAATTTGGATTAAGCGAAGCTGACGTAAAAGCTTTAATGAAAAAAGAATTGAAATTTAGTAGTTACAAATTGTGGCGCGAACGGGTTGAAAGTTGCAAAACAAAACATGTTTCTAAACGAGCGGAAGGAATTGATCGATTCAAATGCAATTTACAACGTTCCATTTCGAATAATAAAATTTCTAAACGCTAAAAATGGAAAGTAAAAAACCAGATAACGTTGTTTTTACTGATAAAGATGGGTATAACGCCAATTCATTGTCCTATCCAACTAGTGTTGGCGCGCCTGTAATTAGAGTTGATGATGTAATTTCATGGAAAAGTAGGGGAATTACGAATGTCAATAAAGAGTTTGAAAATAAATTTAATGAGCTTAAAATTCAATATGAAAATTTGATAAAAGAATTTGAATGGAATGAATTGGTTTATAATTCTAAATTCTCATTTGAACCCGTAATTGGTGAAATCTATCATTTGTATACCAACGAAGATGGAACTAATTCCCTTTCATTAATTGCGCCCAACGAATGGAACAAAGTGCACATTGGAACGTTCAAATTAAACAGTGAAAAAAAGTGGATTCATCTATTATAATTTCAATTGATAATGTCTAAAATTCAGATTACCAAAATTCAGATTGAGCAATTAGAAAAACAAAAACGAGTTCACTTAATTAATAGTTTATGCGGATTTAAAAGCGTTGCCTTGGTCGGAACCGTCGATAAAAGAGGAAATGAAAATCTTGCAATATTCAGTTCCTTTTTTCATATCGGAGCTAATCCCCCATTGATAGGAATGGTATTTCGTCCAGGTCCACCTGAACGAAATACGCTTCACAATATACTCCAAACAGGGTTTTATACGATAAATCATATCAATGAATCTATTTATAAACAAGCCCATCAAACTTCTGCTCGATATGACTCTTCAGTTTCTGAATTTGAAGTAACTAATTTGAAATCAGAATATAAAGATGATTTTATTGCCCCTTTTGTTTCAGCTTGTAATATTCAGTTAGGTGTTGAATTTAAAGAGAAAATGGATATTTTAATAAATAACACAATACTAGTTATTGGAGAAATTATTCAGATAAATATATCTGAAAATTGTTTGCTAGATGATGGATTTATCGATTTAGAAAAAGCCAATACCATCACATGTTCGGGTTTAGATAGTTATCATAAAACGATACAATTAGACCGATTAAGCTACGCAAAACCCGATAAAGAAATTACTTCGTTACTTTAAAATTGAATAAAAAATCTATAAATATTGTTTGGTTCAAACGTGATTTACGTTTTACAGATCACGAACCACTTTATTTGGCGCAACAAGAAGGTGTTTCAGTTTTATTAGTGTATTTTTTTGAGCCATCTGTAATGAGTTATGATGATTCCGATGTTCGTCATTGGAGGTTTATTTATGAATCCATACAAGAATTGCAATCTAAATTGAAGACAATATCCTCTGAAATCTTTTTTTTTAATAGTGAAGTTGCAACAGTTTTTGAAGAAATTCAAAAAATATATGATATAAAATCAGTTTTTTCTCATCAAGAAATTGGAAATAAAATCACTTTTGATAGAGATGTGGCAATGCAATCTTTTTTTGATTTTCATAAAATTTGCTGGAGCCAATCACAAATGCACGGTGTTGTTAGAAAACTAAAATCTAGAAGCAATTGGGATAAACGATGGGAGCAAGTGATGCGTTCCGAACCTAAAATTATTGAATTGAATTCGTTTCAATTTGAAAATTTAGACTCAAATTTGTATTTTAAATTAAAAGGAAATTCGCTTCCTGAAGTAATTACAACCCGCAATAAAAACTTCCAACAAGGTGGCGAATACTGGGCTTGGCGTTATCTGGATAGTTTTGTAAAAGAACGTCACGTCAATTATAGCAAACACATTTCTAAACCAAATTTAAGTCGAACCGGTTGCAGCCGAATATCTCCTTATTTAACTTATGGAAATATTAGCATGCGAATGGTTTATCAATACACCAATCAGCATTATGAAACTTCCAAAAACAAAAGAGCACTATTGAATTTTGTTTCTCGTTTGCATTGGCATTGTCATTTTATACAAAAATTTGAAGACGAATGCCAAATGGAATTTGAAAATGCCAATAGAGCTTATGATTCTTTGATTAAACCAAAAAACGAATACTATATAAAAGCTTGGCAAGAAGGCAAAACAGGAGTTCCTATTGTAGATGCGTGTATGCGATGTTTAGTTCAAACGGGTTATATTAACTTCAGAATGCGAGCTATGGTGGTTTCTTTTTTCACGTTCAATTTGTGGCAAGATTGGCGCGAATTACACTTTTTGGCTAGACAATTTTTAGATTATGAGCCAGGAATTCATTATCCGCAGATACAAATGCAATCGGGAACTACCGGAATTAATACTATCAGAATTTATAATCCAATTAAAAATTCCGAAGAGCACGATTCAGAAGGTATTTTTATCAAAAAATGGGTACCTGAATTGGCTGATGTTCCTATAGAATTGATTCACGAGCCATGGAAATTAAATGCAATAGAACAACAATTTTACAACTGCAGCATTGGTAAAGATTATCCATTTCCTATTGTAGATATTGATCAAACCCGAAAACAAGCTAGTGATTTCGTATGGAGTTTTAGAAAGAAAGATGATGTTAAAGAAGAAGGAAAACGAATTTTAAAAAAGCACGTAACTAATCCAAATAAAACAAAAAATGCGAAGAGTAAAAAAACAAAACCTTCCCAATAAGATCTGTGTTATTTGCCAAAAATCATTTTCTTGGCGCAAAAAATGGGAAAAAGTTTGGGAAGATGTAAAATATTGCAGTGATAAGTGCAGAATGAGTAAAAGTAAATAGCCACTGATTCACAAATTAGTTTTTAAATAAAAAAATCTGTGAATCAGTGGCAAAAAAAATAATAATGTCAAAAACGTTACGATTAATTCTAGGAGATCAATTAAATAGCAATCATTCATGGTTTAACACTGTTGATGATTCGGTTACCTATGTCATGATGGAAATTCGTTCTGAAACCGATTATGTAAAACACCATATTCAAAAAGTAATAGGAATATTTTCCGCGATGCGATATTTTAATTATATTTTAAATTCTAAAAAACATAAAGTTATATATATATACTTAAATGATAATAATAACTTACAATCCTTTGAAAACAATATTAAAAATTTAATTTCAGAGCATAATTTTACCCATTTTGAATACCAATTACCAGATGAATATCGAGTGGATTTGGATTTAAAAAACCTTTGTAAAGCAATTTCAATTTCGAATGCGGTTGTTGATTCTGAACACTTTTATACCACTCGAAATGAACTTGGCGATTTCTTTGAAGGTAAGAAAATGTATTTGATGGAGAGTTTTTATCGAGCCATGAGAAAAAAGCACAATATTATGATGGACGGAGATAAACCGCTTACTGGACAATGGAATTATGACGGAGAAAACAGAAAAAAATTACCCAAAAATCATAAAGCAATTGCGCCTTTTGTTTTTAATAATGATGTTTCAACTATTTATGAAGAAATTATAAAAACTGATATTGAAACTATCGGAATTATTGATGCTAAAAATTTTGTTTGGCCTATAAATAGAGCGCAATCTATAGAATTATTAGACTTTTTTGCAACAGAATGTTTACCGTTATTTGGAAGTTATCAAGATGCAATGATTCCTAATGAATGGTCATTGTATCATTCTCGCATTTCATTTTCATTGAATGTAAAAATGATTTCTCCTCAAGAAGTTATTGAACGTTGTATTGAAGAATGGAGAATTCGACCTAATGAAATAGAATTCAACCAATTGGAAGGTTTTGTTCGTCAGATAATTGGTTGGCGCGAATACATGCGTGGCATTTATTGGAATAAAATGCCGGAATACGCAAATATGAATTTCTTCAACAATCAAGAAAAATTACCTCATTGGTTTTGGACAGGTAAAACTAAAATGAATTGTATGAAAGATGCTATAAATCAATCGTTACAATATGCTTACGCTCATCATATTCAGCGGTTAATGATTACTGGTAATTTTGCTCTTTTGGCAGGAATATATCCCGACGAAATAGACGCGTGGTATCTCGGAATTTATATTGATGCCTTTGAATGGGTTGAAATTACTAATACTCGTGGCATGAGTCAGTTTGCAGATGGCGGCATTGTAGGCACCAAACCTTATGTGAGTTCGGCTTCTTATATCGACAAAATGAGTCATTATTGTGGCAGTTGTTATTACAAAAAAGCAATCAAAACAGGAGACAAAGCTTGTCCGTTTAATAGTTTGTATTGGAATTTTTATGACAGAAATGAAGCTAAACTAGGTAAAAATCCTAGAATAGGCATGATGTATAATGTGTGGCGAAAAATGAAAACAGAAGACAAAGCGGCTTTGTTACAACAAGCCGAATATTATTTGAAAAATATAAATGAATTATGAGAATTACTATTGTTTGGTTTAAAACCGATTTGCGATTACATGATAACGAAACTTTGATTAAAGCTATTGCACAAAGTGATCAAATCATTCCGGTGTATTGTTTTGATGATTCCGAATTTGTTGCCACTGAATTTGGATTTAAAAAAACAGGAAGTTTTAGAGCGCAATTTTTATTAGAATCATTAATTGATTTAGATAAAAATTTGCGAGAATTAGGTTCTGGTTTATTGATTTTAAAAGGAAAACCAGAAGTTGAAATTTCAAATATTGTCCGACAATATAAGGCAACTAAAGTTTTTTCAAAAAAAGAAGTTTCTTATGAAGAAAAACAAACCGAAGAAAAAGTTAGAGAAGCATTATTTAAGTTAAAGTGTGAACTAAAAACATTTAGCACAAGCACATTATACCATGCTGAAGACTTGCCTTTTTCAATTAAAGATATTCCAGATGTATTTACTAATTTCAGAAAGAAAACAGAAAAAGATGCTTTAATTAGAACTGCTTTTAAAGAACCAAATCTGATTAAATCTCCAGAGATTCCTATGTTAAATTTACCAACATTGGATGAATTAGGTTTACAATTTAAACCTATAGATTCTAGAGCTGCCATACATTTTAAAGGTGGTGAATCGGAAGCAATAAAGCGAATGAACCATTATTTTTTTGAATCTAAAAGTATTTCAAGTTATAAAGAAACTCGAAACGGGTTGGTTGGTGCCGATTATTCCTCTAAATTTTCGGCTTGGTTGGCTTTAGGTTGTATTTCGCCCAGATTTATTGTTAACGAACTGAAAAAATACGAAGCACAATTGGGTGCCAATGAATCGACCTATTGGTTGATTTTTGAATTATTATGGCGTGATTATTTTAGATTTATGATGAAAAAATACAACGCTAAATTCTTTCAACAAGCTGGAATTCAAGATAAAGGAATGGCAATAAATAAACACAACACCCAAGAACTTCAAAAATGGATAAATGGAGAAACAGAAGTTGATTTTGTTGATGCTAATATGATTGAATTAAAACATACAGGATTTATGAGTAATCGCGGTCGGCAAAATGTAGCAAGTTATTTATGCAATGATTTGAAACTCGATTGGCGTTATGGAGCAGCTTATTTTGAACAACAACTTATTGATTATGATGTATGTAGTAATTGGGGAAATTGGGCTTATCTAGCTGGTGTAGGCAATGATCCTAGAGGGAACCGTTATTTTAATATTGAAAAACAAGCTGCAGATTATGATAAAGATAAAAAGTATAGGAATTTGTGGTTAAAATCATAAAAAATATTCTAAAACTCTAATTATATTTGCATAATTAATAAATTTTATGGACAAAATTTTCAACAATACCGAAGTTGCTTTTTCCTTAAAAAGCGATACCGAATTGGATAGAGCTTATTTTTTATTTAAAATGATTTCCAATGAGTCGTTGGTTCGGATAGGAACATCAATTACCAATTTTGCATTAAAAGCGCATTTACCCGTTGAAGGATTGATTCGTGCTACTGTTTTTGACCATTTTTGTGGAGGTATTAATGAAATGGATTGTCTTAAAGTTGTAGATAATATGTTTGCTCAAGGTGTTTCATCGGTTTTGGATTATTCTGTAGAAGGGAAAGAAGATGAATCACAATTTGATGCAGTTTTAGACATGACTTTAAAAACAGTCGAATTTGCTAAAGAAAGAGAAGCTATTCCTTTTGCGGTATTCAAGCCTACTGGTCTGGGAAGATTAGATTTATATACTAAAATAAGCGAAAAGCAACAGCTTTCAGACATTGAACAAACAGAATGGAATCGAGTTAAAGAACGTTTTGATATCATTTGCAAAACAGCACATTCTAAAAATGTTGCCCTATTGATTGATGCTGAAGAAAGTTGGATGCAAGATGCTGCTGATGATTTGGTAGAAGAAATGATGCGCAAATACAACAAAGAACAAGTTATTGTTTTCAACACCTTACAAATGTATCGTTGGGACAGAATGAATTATTTAAAGGGATTACATGAACGTGCAAAAGCAGCTGATTTTCATATTGGAATGAAATTAGTTCGCGGTGCTTATATGGAAAAAGAACACAAACGCGCTCAAGAAAACGGATATCAAACTCCAATATGTTCATCTAAACAAGCAACAGATGATAATTATAATGCTGCGGTTGAGTATATGATGCAACATATTGATAAAATGGCAATTTTTGCTGGAACACACAACGAAGAAAGCTCGTATAAGCTTATGAAAATGCAAGCCTCTAGCGGAATTACTAAAAACGACCCGAGAATTTGGTTTGGACAATTATATGGAATGAGTGATAATATCAGTTATAATTTAGCGGTAAATGGTTATAATGTTGCTAAATACCTCCCTTTTGGCCCTGTTCGTGATGTTATGCCATACTTGATTCGTCGTGCCCAAGAAAATACTTCGGTTGCTGGACAAACTAGTAGAGAATTGAATTTATTAAAATCAGAGCGAGTAAGAAGAAAATCAAAATAATATTTTTTTAACGCAAATGAAATGTATAAATATTATTTATTTTTTTAATCCAACTTGTTGTATTATTAAATTTATATTATTTAATTGATTTTTTGAAGTACCCCTAAAATTATATAGTAAATTATATCAAATCAATAAAAATTTATTTTTTTATTATATTAAAATTGAGGGTGCCATTGGATTTTTTATATTTATTCCAAATTTAAGTATAAAAATGAGAAAAATTATTTTAAGTGTGATTCTAATCATAATTTTGGTTTTATCCATTTTTTCTATTTTTCTATTTCCTGAAAATAAAATACTATCCAATCATGTTATTCCACTTAAGTTAGATACAGGAGATACTGCTTGGATGCTGGCAGCTACAGGTTTAGTTTTAATCATGACTCCAGGATTAGGTTTCTTTTATGGAGGAATGGTAGGAAAAAAAAATGTCATTAGTACAGTATTGCAAAGTTTTATGGCTATGGTAATTGTATCTGTACTTTGGGTCGTAGTTGGATTTGGTTTGTGTTTTGGACCTTCAATAGGTGGTTTTGTTGGCAATCCTTCTTCCAATTTATTTTTTAATGGTGTAAGTGCAAATACAGCCTGGGAGTCAGCGCCTACAATCCCTTTTATTCTTTTTGCTTTATTTCAAGCAAAATTTGCAATTATTACCCCTGCACTAATAACGGGTGCATTTGCTGAACGGGTTCGTTTTTGGGCTTACTTATTATATATGGTTTTATTTATTGTTTTTGTTTATGCTCCATTATGTCACATGACTTGGCATCCTGATGGGTTGTTCTTTGGATGGGGCGTTTTGGATTTCGCGGGAGGAACAGTAGTGCATATGAGCGCTGGATGGGCTGCATTGGCTGGAGCTATATTCCTAGGTAAAAGAAAAGTTCAAAAATCAAATCCTGCACGAATTACTTATGTATTATTAGGAACTGGTTTATTGTGGTTTGGCTGGTTTGGTTTTAATGCTGGTTCCGCTTTAGGATCTAACGTATTAGCGGCACAAGCCATAGGTACGACAACAGTTGCGGCGGCTGCTTCGGCTATGGGATGGGTATTTTTAGATAAAATACTCGGACACAAACTTTCTGCAATGGGAGCTTCTATTGGAGCAGTTGTTGGCTTAGTTGCGATTACACCGGCTGCAGGTTTTGTAACAATTCCTTCGGCATTAGCAATTGGTTTTATTGCAAGTTTTATAAGTAATCTTGTTGTAAGTAAATTCCCTAAAGGTAAAGTCGATGATGCTTTAGATGTATTTGCATGTCATGGCGTAGGCGGAATGGTTGGAATGGTATTAACTGGAGTTTTTGCTTCAAAATCGGTTAATCCAATAGTAGGTAAAAATCAAGGATTAATATATGGAGATTCCACTTTATTTTTGATTCAGATTAAAGCATTAGTTCTTGTATCTATTTTTGCTTTTGTCGTATCCTTTGCCTTATTTTTTGTTGTAAATAAAATAACGCCTTTAAGAGTTAGTGAAGATAAAGAACAGCTTGGTTTAGACATTACTCAACATGGTGAACATCTTTAAATGATATAGTTTCTAAAAGCATTAAATTTATTAATGTTCACTAAATTGTAAATTACTCAAATTCTTATAAATTCCATTTTCGATTTTTATTAGTTCTTTATGGGTTCCTTTTTCTACAATTTTTCCTTCGTTTAAAACTAAAATGGCATCGGCACTTCTGATTGTGGAAAGTCGATGTGCAATAATAATGCTCGTTCTTCCTTCCATCAAAGTTTCCAGAGCTTGTTGTACTAATTTTTCACTTTCACTATCTAATGATGAAGTGGCTTCATCTAAAATTAAAATACTTGGATTTTTGAGTAATGCGCGAGCAATTGCAATCCTTTGGCGTTGTCCACCAGAAAGTTTTATGCCGCGTTCACCAACTAAAGTATCAAATTTTTCAGGAAATCCATTTACAAAATCCAATGCGTTAGCTTGTTTGGCTGCTAATAAAATTTCTACTTCGGTAGCATTTGGTTTTCCATAGGATATGTTTTCACGAATTGTGCCACCAAATAAAATTACATCTTGCGGAACAATACTCATATTACCACGAAGGTTCTCTAAATTATAATCATAAATGTTTTTGTCGTCAATTAAGATTTCACCACCTTCAATATCATAAAATCGCAAAAGGAGAGAAGATATAGTTGATTTACCAGCACCACTCGGACCAACAATTGCAACCTTCTGACCAAAATTAGCATTAAAATTTACCCCTTTTAAAACTTGAATTTCTGGTCGTGTTGGATAACTAAATTGTACATTTTTAAAAGTTACATTTCCTTTAATTTTTTCTATTGATTTATTTTGATTGGAATTGATTTGTTCTGGAGTTTCGTCTAATAGTTCAAACACGCGTTCTGTTGCTCCAACGGCTTTTTGGATTTGAGCATACAATTCGGCAATTCCACCAAATGAAGCACCAATAAATGTAGAATATAAAACGAACGAAATCAACTCGCCAACACCCTTAATTTCGCCTTTAATGCATAAGCTTACTCCAAACCAAACCACAGCAACAATAGCTCCGAATAAACAAAATATTATAAATGAAGCAAAATATCCTCTATATTTTCCCCCTTTTATAGCAATTTTTACAATTTCTTGAATTTTACTTTTATATCTTTCAATTTCATACCATTCATTTGCGAAAGCTTTCACATTGGTAATTCCTTGCAAAGTTTCTTCTACAACAACTTGACTTTCTGCCACATGATCTTGTACTTTTTTGGAATATTTTCTAATGAATCTACCAAAAATAACAGCAGCAACCGCTACAACAGGAACTATAGATAGCATCATTAATGTTAGCTTAGGGCTAATAGTTGCCAAAAAAATCACACCACCAATAATCAAAATAAATTGGCGTAAAAATTCAGCAATTGTAGATGTTAAAGTATCTTGAATTTGAGTAATATCAGAACTAATTCTACTGTTTAATTCGCCCACTCTTTTTTGTGAAAAGAAGGTCATCGGTAACTTTATCAAATTGCTATATAAGGCCAATCGGATGTTAGCAAGCGTATTTTCAGTAAAATTGATAAATAATGATAATCTAAAAAAAGAGAAAAACGATTGAAGTATTAAAATTCCCATTAATCCTAATGCAATGTTTTTGGCTTTAACCAAATCTTTTGCATTAACGCAATCTACTAACATTCCCAATAATTTAGGAAACGCTAGAGCAGTTCCGCCTGTTAATAAAAGAAAAATTAATCCCAAATAGAACTTCCATTTATGATTGTCAGCATATTTGAATATTAATAGTGCTTTGCTTAATGAACTTGCATTGATTTTTGCTTTGGGTAGGTTATTTTCTTCAAATCGAGCCATTTCTTTTTTATTTTATGCAAAAGTAAAGAATAATGAAGTGTTATTTAAGTAGACAAATGGTAAAGTTTCGTGAAAATTATATTAAAAATAAGCTACTAATATATTCGTTATTGCAATTACAATTAGATTAGCATATTTAATACATTACTTAATTATTTAACGAAATTAATTTAGTTCTTAGAAAAGGAATCCCTTCACCAGCATTCATGGGAATTATTTCAATTGTATTGGATAGATTACGAATGCTTATTGGATTTGGATCAATATAATAAATTGGAATTTTTGGATTTATATATTCAATTAATCCTGCTGCTGGATATACTTGAAGTGAAGTTCCAACTACCACAAAATAGTCTGCTTTTTGAATAATTTCTTTAGCTTCTTGTAGTGCAGGAACATCTTCTCCAAACCATACAATGTGGGGTCGCAACTGAAATCCATTTTTATCAATATCGGTTTTATGTAAATCAGTTTCCCAATGTAAAATGTAATTTTTATCTTTTACACTTCTTACTTTAAATAATTCTCCATGAAGATGTATTATGTTTGAACTTCCAGCTTTTTCATGTAAATTATCTACATTTTGGGTGATGATATGAACATCAAAATTATTTTCTAATTCGAAAAGTGTTTTATGCCCTCTATTAGGTTGGACTTTATGTAATTGTCTTCGTCTTTGATTGTAAAATTCCAATACCAATTCATGATTTTTTCGCCAACCTTGTGGAGTTGCTACTTCCTTAATATCGTGGCCTTGCCAAAGACCGTCAGAATCTCTAAAAGTTTTGAGGCCACTTTCAGCAGAAATTCCAGCACCAGTTAAAACTACTAATTTCTTCATCTGTTAAAACTAATCAATTTTACTATTTTTGCCAAAATAATATTTATAAAATGGTCGATTTAGATTTACTAAATTATCTTGAAGGATTTTTGACAGACAATCGAAAAGTACGTTTTTTAGAAGTTTTAAAAAACAGAACTAATCATTTAACCGTTGCTGTCGAAGATGTTTTTCAGTTTCATAATACGAGTGCGGTGATGCGAAGCTGCGAAGTTTTTGGAATTCAGGAATTGAATATTGTGGAACAACGATTTGGAAAAAATATTGATAAAGAAATTGCCATGGGAGCTCAGAAATGGGTGGATATAAATAAATATGAAACTATAGGAAATTGTATTGATAATTTGCGTGCAAAAGGGTATCAAATTATTGCAACTACACCCCATAATGATTCATGTTTGCTTCATGAATTTAATTTCACTAAAAAAAGTGCTTTGTTTTTTGGTACTGAAAAAGAGGGACTTTCTAAGGAAGTCATGCAACAAGCAGACGGATATTTAAAAATTCCGATGGTAGGTTTTACTGAGAGTTTGAATATATCAGTTTCAGCTGCAATAATTATTCAAGATTTGACCAATAGATTGCGTCAATCGAATTTGAATTGGCAATTATCTGATGAAGAAATTCTTGAAAAGCGAATGATTTGGGTAAAAAATACTATTAAAGATATTAAGCGTATAGAAGAAAGATATTATTTGAAACACCAATAATATTATTTTTTTAAAACCTTATATTGTTCATAACATTGACTTATGGCATCTAAAATTTGTAAGTCATTTGCAGTTTGAATAAACGCTTCCGAATAATTGCAATGTTGTAAAATCTCTGGAATATCTTTTTTGTCAATACCTAATAGAATGGCTACGGTTTCTCTATCGAATTTTGTTTCGAGAAGCGCTTTTACAGTGTTATCCTTTTTCATTTGCTTTAATTTTCGAAGTTCTTTGGGTTTTTTTCCAAAGAAATTATAAAGCATATCGGCAGGATTAAAAATAGAATTCATAACACGAGAAAATGCTTTTGGCGAATATTCTCCGGCTTCATAACCCTGCGGTAAGCCAGAAATACTGTATCGGTAATTTTCTTGATCTGGAATTAGTTTGGTGTCAACTTCTAAATAACCTGTAAGACTGTATTTTTTTATTGCAACTTCTTCAAGTGCTATAGCTTTTTCAGATAATTCTATTTTGGAATTTCCGTTTTTAACCCAGTCATTGGTAACTCTAACTCTCAAAGATTGAAACCCAATCATTGAGATGTGAAGTGTATCATTTACATCAGCATCAATTTCAAATACACCTCGGGTATTAGAAATTGATCCTTTAACCTTATTGATATTTATGATATTAACATTTGATAAAGGAAAGGTTGTTGAACCATTTATAATTGTACCAAAGATTTTTTTTTGTACTATTGTTTGCTGAGAAAATCCAGTTATTGAAGTAAAAATAAATAAAAAAGCTACAAAATATCTCATGTTATGGTTTGAAGGTTTAAAAGTATAAAACTATTGAATATATTTTATAGCTTGAGTGAATTATTATAAGAAAATTAACAAACCAAAGAAATTTCAAAAAGAAAAATTCCAAATCCCAAAAGTATGTCATTGGAATTTGGAATTTAAAAAAGTATTATTTCTATAATAAAAACTAGCTTCTTCTTGGTCTTCTTGTTTTAGCATCGTCAAACGAACGACTAGCTGGTCTTTCAGGACCTCCTTCTCTTTGAGATGAACCAGGTTCTTTTCTCGGAGCTGAAGTACTTCTTTCGCTTCTAAATCCGCCTTCACGTTTTGGAGCCGAACTTCTATCTCCACCACTTCGTGGTCCGAAACTTCCCGAACTTCTTCTTTCTCCACCTGAATTTCTATCACTTCTAAAACCACCTGAGCTTCTTCCGCTACTAAATCCACCACCACTTCTTCCATTATGGTCTCGTCTTTCGCGACTTCCGCCGTCGTTTTTAGAAATTTCAACGTTGATTCTTCTTCCGTTAAGGTCAAATCCGTTAAGAACGGACATCACTTTATCGGTATGTTCTCCGTCGGTGTTGAAGAAAGAGAATCCTTCTTTGACATCTACTTTGAAAACGTCGTCACGACCCAAATCAAGAGTTTCTTTCAAGAAATCTTTCAATTGCATCCAGTCAAAATCATCTCTCGAACCAATATTTACAAAATAGCGCACGGGGTCACCCGCTCTAATTTCTCTTGGTTCAGAGCTTCTTTCGCTTCTTTCACTTCCTTTTTCACCTGATAAATCGCGTTTCTTTTTGTAATAATTGATAAATCTGTTGAATTCTACAGAAACCATTTTCTTAATTAGTTCTTCTTTAGTTAACCCATCTAGAACTTCGTTGATTGCTGGAAGATAATTGTCTATTTCGTGGTCAACTTCGGTATCTTTAATTTTATTAGCTAAGTGTAACAATTGAATTTCGCAAATTTCCATTCCAGAAGGAATTGTTTTTTCTTGAAATTTTTGTTGGATGATTCTTTCAATGGATGAAATCTTACGAATCTCACTTTTAGTAATAATTACGATAGAAGTTCCTAATTTACCAGCACGACCGGTTCTTCCCGAACGGTGGTTATACGTTTCAATTTCATCAGGTAATTGATAATTTACTACGTGAGTAATATTTTCAACGTCAATTCCACGGGCAGCAACATCTGTAGCTACTAGCATTTGAATTTGACGACCTCTGAACGATTTCATAACGCCATCACGTTGCGCCTGAGATAAATCTCCGTGCAAAGCAGCTGCACTATAGCCGTCTTCAATTAATTTTTCTGCAACGGCTTGTGTATCGCGTTTTGTTCTACAAAAAACTACAGAAAATATATCTGGATTTGCATCTGCTAAACGTTTTAAAGCTTCGTAACGGTCACGAGCATTCACACAATAAAATTCGTGAGATACTGTAGCCGAACCTGAGTTTTTGCTTCCCACAGTAACTTCCGCAGGATCATGCATGAATTTTTTTGCAATTCGAGCTACTTCTGCAGGCATTGTTGCTGAGAATAACCAAGTGTTTTTCTCATCTGGAGTATCAGATAAAATCGATACGATGTCTTCATAAAAACCCATATTTAACATCTCATCTGCTTCATCAAGTATACAAAAGTTAATGTTTTTAATGTTTACAAGCCCACGATTAATCATGTCTTGCATTCTACCAGGAGTTGCCACAATAATTTGTGCTCCACGTTTAATTTCTCTAGCTTGTTCTGTAATGCTTGCACCACCATAAACTGCCACTGTATGTAAGCCCTTTACATATTTTGAGTATTGTTTAATCTCGTTGGTGATTTGTAAGCAAAGCTCACGCGTTGGCGATAAAATTAATGCTTGAGTACTTCTGTCTTCAGCATCAATTTTTTGTATTAGCGGAAAACCGAAAGCTGCTGTTTTCCCTGTACCTGTTTGTGCTAAAGCTACTAAGTCTGTGTTTTTTTCCAATAAGACTGGAATCGCTTTTTCTTGCACTTCTGACGGATTCTCAAATCCTAGATCTTTGATCGCCAGCAGTAACGATTCATTCAGACCTAATTGTTCAAATTTATTCATATTGTATTTTAAAAATTGGTGCAAAGGTAGTCTTTAAATACTATATTAACTAATTTGTTGTTTTTTGATCTTCAAATAGTTGCTGTTTCTTGGTTAGCGGTTTTTTGCTGAAAAAGTCTTATTTGCTAATACTGTTCATTCAAATTTTCACAAAAATCTACTAATTGTTTTACGGCTTGCCCTCTATGACTAATACTCGATTTTTCTTCCATTGAAAGTTCTGCAAAGGTTTTGGTATAGCCGTCTGCAATGAAAACGGGGTCATAACCAAAGCCATTTTTACCAACTTTTTTATCGGTAATTTTTCCGTAAATGATGCCAGTAAAAAGATGCTGTTCACCATTTAAATTTAAACAAATTACCGTTTTAAAATTGGCTTTTTTATTGGTTTTATCTTTTAGATTTAATAACAATTTATTGATATTGTTATCATCGCTCTTTGGTTCGCCAGCATATCTTGCAGAATAAACTCCAGGTTCACCATTTAAAACTTCAACTTCCAATCCAGAATCATCTGCAAAACAAGGGTACCCATATTTTTCTGATATATAATTGGCTTTCAAGATTGCATTTCCTTCAATTGTTGAAGCTGTTTCTGGAATATCCTCGGCGCAACCAATATCTTCTAAACTAATAATTTGAATATTAGAAGGTACCAATAGTTGTATTTCCTTAATTTTGTTAAGGTTTTTGGAAGCAAATACTAGTTTCATAACAATGATAAATGGTGCTGATTTTTATTTAATAGTAACACGCAAACTTTTATTTCCATTAGGAGTTGAAAGCTTACAGAAATACATTCCAGAATTTAAGTTAGAAGCATCTATTGTTTGGTAGTTTAAACCTGAATTTAATTCGTTCATTTCAACTTCTTTAATGGTTCTTCCAAGACTATCATAAATGGTAACCGTAGCATTTTGAGTTTCTTCTAAAGTGAATGAAAGTTGAATTTGCTTGTTATTAGTTGGATTAGGAGCAATTGTAAAAAAAGTTTCATCCATTTGATAGCTTGCTGAACTTAACGTTGGAGTCATTAACCAAATAGTAATATTCATCAGAAGTTTTTGATGATTTCCAGCAGCGTCAGTAATATAACCATCATACAAAGTATCGCCAGTATCTCCTGTTCCGTCATCTGCTATAGAGCTATCGCCCACAGCAGCTACTTTCCCTATACCATAAGTTGCGTAAGCGCACAAAACATTTGAAGTACCTGATGTACCTGTTTTAAAAACCACACCCTTTACGCTCGGATTACTCGTTGTGTTTAAAGTCATTGTGGTTCCACCGCTCCATTGGACTTTGGTCACATTTCCAGCAGTACCGTGAAGAATTGGATCTGTTGGTAGGTTAGCTACATTCGCATACGTACCTGTAATATCAACATAATCAAAAGAAATTCCAAATGGATCTTGTGCTACGGAATTGCTACTTAATAAATCATTCCAAATGTGAGGTGAATCAAAACCATCATTATTTCTATCCGAAACATCATGGTCAGCAATCATAAACAAACTTCCACCTGCAGCTACATAGTTTATAATAGCCGTTTTTTCTGAAGCAGCGAAAAGCATGTTAGGTTCGGTTACTATAAAAGCTTTATAATTGCTTAAATCTTGTAGGTTACTTGTGTTTCCATAAGTAATAGCGCCATTGAATGGCAATGTTTCTACTATATATCCTTTCTTTGCACAATCAACAGCCCAATAGGAGATAGCTCCTTGCCAAAAGTCTTCTGTGGTAGATATTGTTATTCCTGATTGTGCGGGTGTTGGAATTCTTTGCGGGTTAGAAGCACCGCTACTTCCAGTACTTGCGTAAGGTAAATGTGTTGTATTACTAAAATAGATGTTATGAGAATCGGCATCAACTATCCAATCTGCATTTCCAGCCATTTCAGCTTTTGTAGCATCAAAAAGAATTTTGTTTTGAGCCAATAATTGAAAATTGCTAAAAAGTAAAAGTATCAGAACACTTTTGAATAATTTGAATTTCATAATTTGAATTTTAAAATTTAAAACAGCCAACAAAAATAAAACTATTTAAGATTAATCGCACTTAATTATTACTTAAATCTAGATTTTAATAAATTTAGATCAGTAATAGCATCAAAATTATTCTTTAAAACATATTTTATTACTACTTTTGCAACGTTTTTAACAACTTATTAATCATGGTAAAAGATTTATTTGAAAGAATACAAAACAATAAGGGACCACTAGGAAAATGGGCTTCACAAGCAGAAGGATATTTTGTTTTTCCTAAACTGGAAGGCGAATTAGGTCCGAGAATGCAATTTCAAGGAAAAGATATTTTAAATTGGAGTTTGAATGACTATTTAGGTCTTGCAAACCATCCCGAAGTTAGAAAAGCAGATGCGGATGCTGCAATCGAATATGGTGCTGCATACCCTATGGGGGCACGTATGATGAGTGGTCATACTAATGCGCACGAACAATTGGAAAACGAACTAGCAGCTTTTGTTATGAAAGAATCTGCTTATTTATTGAATTTTGGTTATCAAGGAATTCTATCTACTATAGATGCACTAGTAACTAAAAATGACGTTATCGTATATGATGTTGATGCCCATGCTTGTATTATTGATGGTGTTCGTTTGCACATGGGGAAACGATTCACTTACCGCCATAATGATTTGGAGAGTATGGAAAAAAACTTACAGCGTGCTACAAAATTGGCTGAAGAAACTGGAGGTGGAATTTTATTTATTACTGAAGGTGTTTTTGGCATGCGAGGACAACAAGGAAAGTTGAAAGAAATTGTTGAAATGAAAAAAAAATACAAGTTTCGTTTG
>Ga0209499_1001296_pt1 | contig 17647 bp, 18 predicted proteins | sample C_130208_EF_Meta_FD_187306 | JGI IMG/M metagenome (GOLD analysis project Ga0209499, IMG submission 187306) | Freshwater microbial communities from Lake Croche, Canada to study carbon cycling - C_130208_EF_MetaG (SPAdes) (version 2) | ecosystem: Environmental > Aquatic > Freshwater > Lake...
ATAAAAAAAAGGGAATTAAAACTAATGCTTTGACATATTTATTCATGTGATTTAAATATCTTTAAAATTAATTTTTCAGCTTGATTTTACTTTTGGTAAAGAGCAAATTTAATTAAATCTCAAGAATAATAATCTCCAATCCAATAAAGTTTATCGTTTTAGTTTTGGTTAGAGACTTGTTATAAATTCAAGACAGTACTCAAAAAAATTAAACCATAATCAACTGCATAATTTGTTGCATTAACAATGCAATTAAGAGAGCAAGAAAGTCTTGTTTATTTGATAACTTTGACAAAAAATTAAAATTAAAAAATTAGATGCATTTCATTTCCCAAGAATTAGAAGATTATATCGCCCAAAATTCCGAAAAAGAACCAGAGCTTTTGGTTGCTTTAGACAAAGAAACGTATCAAAAAGTTTTGTTGCCTCGAATGTTAAGTGGACATTTTCAAGGTCGTGTCTTGAGTATGCTTTCTAAATTGATTCGACCTATGAATATTCTCGAAATCGGAACTTATACAGGTTATTCTGCATTGAGTTTATGCGAAGGAATGCAAGAGAACGGGTTGCTTCATACCATTGATATCAAAGAAGAATTGGTTGATTTTCAAAGAAAATACTTTGATAAATCTCCTTGGGGAAATCAAATTGTGCAACATCTTGGAGAAGCAATAACGATTATTCCAACTTTAGATTTAAAATTTGATTTAGTTTTTATTGATGCCGATAAGGACAATTACATCAACTATTTTGAATTAATCGTTCCAATGATGAATAAGGGCGGGATAATTTTGTCGGATAATGTATTATGGAGCGGCAAGGTTTTAGAACCTTTAAAACCAAAAGATTTAACCACAAAAATCATTTTGGATTACAATCAATTATTAAAAAATGATTCAAGAGTAGAAACCGTTTTATTACCCATTCGTGATGGACTGACTGTTTCGAGAGTTATTTAACTCCTGCTCGAGATTTATAATATTGATATAATTTGTAAAATAGGATTCCGTAAAGCAATCCAAAAACATAACCCGTAAAAATATCAGTTGGATAATGTACCCCAAGATATATTCGGCTATAAGCAAATATCAGAGGATATAAAAAAATCAGGAATATATACTTATACTGTTTTTTAAGTATTAGAAAAAGAAAAGTCATGGTTGCCATTGAATTTGCCGCATGTCCAGAAAAAAAGCTAAATGAATTCGATTGGTGTACAATTCGAATAAAATCTTTAATTTCTGGATTATTACAAGGCCTTAAACGCTTAAAAGTAATTTTGAACAATTCAACAGATTCGTTGCAACATACTAAAATTAATGTAACAAAAATTAATACAATTCCAAGATTTTTTAAACCAATTTTCTTGTAAAGTAAATACGCTAAAAATAAAAAAAAGGGAGTCCAATAAACCTGTTTTGTTATGATTAGCCATAAATTATCAAAAGCAGGTGAACCCAGTCCGTTTAAAAAAATAAATAATTTAGTATCAAGAGAAAGTATTTTTTCCAACATTATTTTTTACGCTTTATTGGACCACTACTTTCTTCATTTTCTTCAACAGCTTTATAAGTAGCAATTGTAGTTCCGGCTATTTCGTTCTCTTTTTCAACTTCAACAACTACTGAAGTAGAAACCACAGAAACTGCATTTGTATCGCCTAATATGCTTTCTTTTGTCTTATTAATTTCAGAAGCAAAAGTCCCTGATATTCCTGTAAATGTATTTGTTGTATCGCCTAATAAATTACCCTTGGCTTTATTAATTTCTGAAGAAATAGTATTAGTCAAATCGCTCAATGATTTTTGATCAAACCCATTATCTTCAACTCCTTTTTGGATCTCACTTTTAATATCGTTTGTTGCATTTTTCAACTGAGCCATTGCTTTCCCCATAGCACGAGCCATTTCAGGTACTTTATCTGAGCCAAAAAGCATTAACACAATGAACATAATAAAGATTAATTCGCCTCCTCCTATTCCAAACATAATTTATTTTTTTTAAAGCGGTAAAGTTACAAAGTTGTCTAGTTACAAAATGTATTATTTTGTAAATAATTAACATTATAATAAATTCATTTATTATTCAAAAGTAGCAATTGTTTTGAATTCTTTGTTTTTTGTAATCAGAAAATCTATTAATTCGAATTGAAATTCTGGTTTTTGGAGTGTTTTTGATTTGGAATCATTTACCACTTGACCGTACAAAGGTAATCTTGTCAATATTTGTGAAGAACAAAATTAAAATGATAAAAACAAAATTAGAATTCCGATTTTAGTTTTCATTCTGAATGATTTTATTAAATTTTTCAGCTAAAGGAACAATTAAAAATAGAGTCATTGTTTTATTTTTAGATTGTAATGATGCTGCTAAACTAGAATCTTCAACGCAATAATATTGAAATCCTTTTATATATTCGGCAGGTATTTTAAGTGTTTCAATATAATATTTAGTTTCAAAAAGCAGGTCAATTTTCAGCAATAACCCTTCTTTTTTTTCTACTGCAAGTTCTTTCTTTAGCATTGCAGTTCGCCCTGAAATTTTATTCAAAAGCCCATCAATTCCTCCACCTGAATTGGCTGTGTATATTTTCCTTTCTGCAGCCGTATAATGCTTCATTCCTTCAGGAGAAACTCCCAAAGAAACTGCGTTTATTTCTGGATGTTGATTAACAATTACTTCTCTAAGTTCATCCCTTTTTAGAGTCATTTGAATCAGAATCAAATCCAAAGTCAAATCTTTTATGTTGATTTTTTTTCTAAGAATTTCAAGATTAACCGCTGATAAAACCAATATATCTCCTTCTTTTACAACTAATTGAAAAATTCCCTCTTTATCAGAAGTGGTAGCCTTTTGATTTGAAGTGTTTGTAATATTTACCCCTTCTACCAAAACAGAATTAACAGTAACTTTTCCTTGAAGTTCTTTTTCTATTATAGATTGTCCAATAACAAGTTGTGTCAGGAATACTAGAATTACAGTTATAGTTAAGGAATTATTCGTTTTCACAAGCAATAATATCGTTATATTTTATCGCCAATTCCCCCATTAAGAAATCGGTCGTTATTTTATTTTTAGAATTTAAAATCGTTGTAAATCTTTCGTTTTCGACAATATAATATTGAAAACCTTTAACATATTCTTTAGGTATTTTCAAATCTTCGAAAAAATGATTCTTTTCAAACATGTTATCAAGTTGCTGGAGATAAATTTCCTTTTTCTCCACTTCTAGTTCTTTTTTAAGCAGGGCGGATCTCCCTGAAAGTAGGTTCAATAAAGGATCCAAACCCATTGGATTCAATCTTCCCGAAGTGGCTGTTGCATATTTTCGTTCGGCAGGCGAATACTGTTTTATTCCTGCAGAAACTATTCCTAATGCCACTGCGTTAATGTTGTCATACCTTTGAATCATAACTTCTGGCAATTGATTTATCATTATTTCCATCTTCACAAATACCAATTCTTGTTTAAAATGTTCTGGTAACAACTCCATCTGAATCCCTTTTAATTGTAGGGAAGAAAAAAGCAAAACATCTCCTAATTTCGCATCTATTGAAAAAAAGCCTCTTTTATCGGTAACTACCGATTTTTCGGTTTTTAAATTTACAACATATATCCCTTCAAGATCATTCAAATTAGCGTTAATTTTTCCACTTAATTTAGTTCTTACTGTTTCTTGTGCAAATGCATTTGTAACAAACAAAATAAATAAAAAACAGATGCTTTTTTGAATCATTTGGACAGATTGAATTTATAATTAGCGTAAAAGTATCTTAGACCGTTCCTAATAAATTATTAATGCCTTGGTAAAAGTTTGTTAATTAAAAATCAAATAAATAAGTTTGAAAAGTGTGTTTTAATATCTTTAACGCAAATTATTTTACCCAAACCTGATGAAAAATATAATAATAGCCAGTACATCTACACTTTTTGAAGGAGACTATTTAGCTTACCTTTTGCCTGAATTAAGTATTCATTTTCAGCATTGCAAAACAATCCTTTTTATTCCTTATGCCCGACCAAGTGGAATTTCGCATGAAGATTATACCACAAAAGTAGCGCTGGCTTTCGCCAAAATTGATAAATCTATAATAGGAATTCACGAATTTGAGGATGCATCATCGGCAATTAAAAACGCGGAAGGAATTTTTACAGGTGGTGGCAATACTTTTTTATTAGTTTCCCAATTATACCATTTTAAGAGCATGGAAGTTCTTGCCGAAACCATAAAAAATGGAACTCCTTATTTAGGCACAAGTGCTGGAAGCAACATTTGCGGGTTAACGATACAAACGACAAACGACATGCCTATTGTATATCCGCCAAGTTTCAAAACTTTAGGATTGGTTCCTTTTAATTTGAATCCGCATTATCTTGATGAGAAACTAGATTCGAAACACATGGGAGAATCTCGCGAAACTAGAATAAACGAGTTTCATGAATGGAACAGTTTTCCTGTTTTAGGATTAAGAGAAGGAAGCTGGCTTGATGTAAAAGGAGATAAAATAACTTTAAAAGGAAATTTGTCGGCTCGACTTTTTAGACAAAAACAAACTCCCGAAGAAATAGTCCCTGAAACCGACATAAGTTATATAAAATAAAAAACCCCAAACTTCCGTTTGAGGTTTAGAGCGAAAGACGAGGCTCGAACTCGCGACAACCAGCTTGGAAGGCTGGAGCTCTACCAACTGAGCTACTTTCGCATTTACAACGGTGCAAATATAATTAAATACTTAGGTTCCGTGCAAGTTTTTTGTAAAAAAATTATAAAAATAATTATTTTATTTATAACCGTTTTAAAACTAAAACGTTATCAATTTCTAATTTTTATATTGAATAAGAAAACAAAAAAAAATAGCTGTAAAATTCAATAAATTAACTTGAAAATGAATCCCAATTCTCCAAATTAAAGGATTTGAAAGGCTAATTCAAAATTTAATTATGAATTTCTTGAGGGATAATAAATAAATAAACACGATTTATCCTTAATTGTACTTATGATTCCTTTCAAAAATTCTTCAGGAATTGCAGGACAACCTTGGCTTCTTCCTAATCTTTTGTTGTTTTTTATAAATGAATTAGAAACATAATTAGCAGCATGCATTACTACGCCTCTTGATCTTGCGTTGTCATTAACTCCTTTTTCAAGTCCATCTAATTTTAATGACATTCCATGTTTTCCATTATAAATTTCTCCTGTAGCATAAAAACCCAAGCTACTTTTGAAAGAACTTTCAGAATTCGAAAAACTATGTGCAAATTCCTCACCGGTATTTCGACCATGAGCAACAAGGGAATTATACAAAATGGTATTTGTAGTTAAATCAATTACCCAAAGTCTTTTTGTATTTGATGACATACTGAAATCGACCAAGGTTAAAATATTTTTTTGAATTAATCCTTTTTCTTTTAATTGATAAAACCCTTTTAAAGCTTCGGTGAAACTTTTGAAATTAGGTAGTACAAATTGATTTGAATGAAGGGTATTATAAATCATTTCGATTTTTGAATCGGAACTTGATTTTACAATACTAATAACTTCGCTTTTATGGTTATTCCTTGGGGAAGGATAAATTGTTTCGCTTGAAATAAAAGAAAGCATCAAGGAAAAAATAACCGGGAAAATTTTATAAGACATTGATATCGTATAGGTTAAACTTTAGATTCGGGAGTACAAAGATACAACCGAAACAAAGGAATTGCAAGTTTTTAAGAAAAAAATATGATTTTAAAATCTGATTTTCAACTAATTAGGACGAATTAAAAATAAATTATATTTGTTTTTTGTGTTAATTAAACTTTTTTACTTGTCGACACCGTACCTTTACATTGTATTTTCTGTTAGTCTTCGCTATTTTAAAGATTACAATTCCTTAAAAGCCAAACACTAAAATGCATTAATTTTAGAAAAAGCCCTCTTCTCCTATATAATTATTACAATTTGTTATTCTTATCTTAAATATGCATAATTGTGGTTTATACAGAAACCAACATTTTTAGAAATGCATTATCTTTGCAAAAAATAAATTACAATGAACAAGAAAGTAATCCTTATGATTCTTGATGGATGGGGAAAATCTCCAGATCCAAAAGTTTCTGCCATAGATAACGCGAATATTCCTTTTATCAATTCGCTATATAAAAAATACCCAAGCGCACAATTACGAACCGATGGTTTAAACGTAGGTTTGCCAGAAGGACAAATGGGAAATTCCGAAGTGGGTCACATGAACCTGGGTGCTGGAAGGATTATCTATCAAGATTTAGCAAAAATTAACTTGGCGGTTGAACACAAAACTTTGAACAAAGAACACGTTTTGGTTGACGCTTTTCAATATGCAAAAGACAAAAATGTAAACGTACATTTTCTTGGATTAGTTTCTGATGGTGGTGTGCATTCTCATACTTCTCATTTGCGAGGATTGATTGATGCAACACAAGATTTTGGACTTCAAAAAGTATTTGTTCACGCATTTACAGACGGTCGTGATGTTGATCCAAAATCAGGAAAAAAATACATTCAGGATTTAGAAAATTACATTCAAAATACTTCGGTAAAATTAGCCTCGGTTATAGGAAGATATTATTCAATGGATCGCGACAAACGTTGGGAACGCGTAAAATTAGCTTACGATTTATTGGTAAACGGAACAGGAACTCCTTCTAAAAATGCTGTTGAAAATATTGAAGAAAGTTATAAAAATAATATAACCGACGAATTTATCGATCCGATTATTATGGTTGACGATAATGGAGCTCCATTAGCAACTATCAAAGAAAATGATGTTGTTATTTTCTTTAATTTCCGAACAGACAGAGGTCGTGAATTGACAGAGGCTCTTTCGCAAAAAGATTTCCATGAGCAAAACATGCATAAATTGAATTTGTATTATGTAACGCTTACTAATTATGACGAAAGTTATCAGAATGTAAAAGTGGTTTATAACAAAGATAACATCACGGAAACGTTGGGTGAAGTCTTGGAAAAAGCAAACAAAAAGCAAATCAGAATTGCCGAAACTGAAAAATATCCACACGTTACTTTCTTCTTTTCTGGAGGTCGTGAGGCCCCTTTTATTGGCGAAAGCCGCATCTTGAAAAACTCACCAAAAGTAGCAACCTATGATTTGCAACCTGAAATGAGCGCGTTTGAATTGGCGGAAGCCTTAGTTCCAGAAATAGAAAAAGGAGAAGTTGATTTTGTATGTTTAAATTTTGCCAATGGCGATATGGTGGGGCATACGGGCGTAATGAGTGCTGCAATAAAAGCCTGTGAAGCGGTTGATCAATGTGTAGAAAAAGTAATTACTGCGGCTTTGGCCAATAATTATACGACAATCGTCATTGCCGATCACGGAAATTGCGAAACGATGATTAACCCTGATGGAAGTCCAAATACAGCACATACAACAAATCCAGTGCCTATTATTTTAGTTGATAAAGAATTGAAAACGATTCACGATGGTGTTTTGAGCGATATTGCACCAACGGTTTTGGCCTTGATGGGAATCGAAAAGCCAGCAGTAATGGACAGACATTCGCTTCTATAAAAATAGATAGAATTTTATAAAGTAGAGCTTCTCCAACATGGGAAGCTCTTTTTTTATAAATTAAAATTGTACTTTTGCAACTTATTTTACGAAAATGATTATCCAAAAAACTCGAGAAGAAATAGAATTAATGCGCGAAAGTGCCTTAATCGTTTCTAAAACATTAGGAATGATTGCTAGGGAAATTAAACCTGGCGTAACTACATTATATTTAGACAAACTTGCCGAAGAATTCATTCGGGACCATGGAGCAGTTCCAAGTTTTCTTGGTTTATACGGCTTTCCAAATTCGCTTTGTATGAGTCCAAATGCACAAGTCGTTCATGGTATTCCAAACAATATTCCATTAGAAAGTGGCGATGTGATTTCGGTAGATTGTGGCGCTTATAAAAATGGTTTTCATGGTGATCACGCTTATTCATTTGAAATTGGCGAAGTAGCTCCGGAAACAAAAAAATTATTACAAATAACAAAGGAATCATTATACGTTGGAATTCGCGAATTTAGAGCTGGAAACCGCGTGGAAGATGTTGGAAATGCAATTCAAAAATATACAGAATCTCACGGATATGGTGTGGTTCGAGAATTAGTGGGTCATGGAGTTGGAAAAGTGATGCACGAAGATCCCGAAATGCCAAATTATGGAAAACGAGGTCGCGGAAAACTTTTCGTTGAAGGAATGGTTGTTGCCATTGAACCCATGATTAATATGGGAACTAAAAACATAAAACAGCTAAAAGATGGTTGGACAATTTTAACTGCCGACGGAAAACCAAGTGCTCATTTTGAACACGATGTGGCTTTAGTTGACGGAAAACCAGAGTTACTTTCCACTTTTGCTTATGTTTATGAAGCATTGGGAATTGTGAGTAATGAGGAAGATGAATTTAGAAAAATTCCTTTTGTTATCTAAATCATTTCACGAAGATTCACAAAGGTAGCACAGAGTTCACAAAGTTTTTATTTTAAAGTACATTAAAAAAATGAATGAAGAATTCGCGAAAATTCCTGAAGATTTAGAAGCAATTTCTTATACCGTAATTGGATTAGCAATTGAAGTTCACAGGCAATTAGGCCCCGGTCTTTTAGAATCTGCTTACCAAGAATGTTTGTTTTATGAAATTAAAAAAGCGGGTTTAAAAGTCGAAAAAGAAATAACTCTTCCTATAATTTACAAAGAAATTAAACTTGATCAAGGTTATAGAATTGATTTACTTGTAGAAAACAAATTAGTTATTGAATTAAAAACAGTTGAAAATTACACACCAGTACATTTCGCCCAAATTTTAACCTATTTAAAATTAGGAAATTACCCTTTAGGATTACTAATAAACTATAACAGTAAAATCCTAAGAAACAGTATAAAACGATTTATTAATACCACACCAAATTCATAAACATTCTTTGTGAATCTTCGTGTGACCTTTGAGTAACTTTGTGATAATTTGTGAAATAGCTAATGAAAAAACTTTTTAAATTAATTCTCAATACCATTCCTCGTCCACTATTAATTAGACTGAGTTATGTGGCGCGTCCTGTTCTAGCTTTAATCCTAAAAGGAGAACAATTTACAGATCCTATTGACGGAAAGAGTTTTAAAACTTTTTTGCCTTATGGATATGGAAAACAGCGCAATAATGTCCTTTCTCCAAGTACACTTTCATTAGAAAGACATCGTTTATTGTGGCTCTATTTAAATGATAAAACTGATTTTTTTACTTCTTTAGAAAAAAAGAAAGTATTGCATTTTGCACCCGAACAAGCCTTTTATAAATTGTTCCGAAACCAAAAAAATTTAGATTACACTACAACCGATTTATTTTCTCCACTGGCGGATGTGAAAGCCGATATTTGCGACTTGCCTTTCAAGGATAATTCATATGACGTCATTCTTTGTAACCATGTTTTAGAACACATTCCAGATGACACTAAAGCCATGCAGGAATTATATCGAGTTTTAAAACCAGGCGGAATGGCCATTCTTCAAATCCCTCAAGACTTATCTAGAACAACCACTTTTTCTGATGATTCTATAACCAATCAAAAAGAGCGCGCTGCTATTTTTGGACAATATGACCATGTTCGAATATATGGCCTCGATTATTTTGACAAATTAAGAAGTATCGGTTTTACCGTAATTGAAGAAGATTACACCCATAAAATCGCCGCAGAATTAGTAGAAAAATATTGCTTGGCGAAAGGCGAAATCATACCAGTTTGCTTTAAATAATATATGGAATCCATCAAAAAATTTAGGAGTATAATTTAGCAAGGCATATTTCGTTATATTTACATTTTAACACTGTAATTATGCAAGCATCTTTCTTCCAAAAAATATTTTTAATTTTAACCATTACTGCGGCGTCTGCACAAACTTTAACCGAAATACCGGCTCCTTTTAATATTAAAACCGTTTCCTTTGTTCAAAACGGTCAAAATAGTGTTCCAATATTCAAACTAGGTGATGGATTTCAATTTCAATTTGACGATTTATTTGGCAATGAAGCCAACTATTATTACGAAATTGTTCATTGTGACTATAATTGGATTCCCTCGGAAATTCCCAAAACCGATTATCTACAAGGATTTGACGGACAACGAATTACAGAATACACCAATTCTGTAAACACGTTACAAATCTATTCTCATTATCAATTGCCTATTCCAAATCAGAATACCCAATTGCAACTTAGCGGCAATTATGTTTTAAAGATTTTGGACGAAAACAAAGAAGTTCTTTTCTCTAGAAAATTCATTCTGTATGAAGATCTTTTAATGGTTCCTTCCCAAGTAAAACGAACTAGAACCCTAAAAAATATAGAGTTTAAACATAATTTGGAGTTTTCTATAAAATCAAACTCCATCAATTTCCAAAATCCATTGAAAAACATCAAAGTGATGCTACTTCAAAATGGACAATTTAACACTGCAATAAAAAACATTGTCCCACAATATACCATTGGAAACGACTTAATTTATAAATACGATACCGAAACACAGTTTTGGGCAGGGAACGAATTTTTGTTTTTCGACAATAATAATAGTAGAGCCGCAAGTAATAATATTTCTTTCGTAGATACTTCAAGCGCTATTTATAATTCCTATTTATACACCAATAAAGCGCGTGCAAATTACCCTTATTCTCTTATGCAAGATACCAACGGAAATTTTGTTGCTCGAAATATAAACGCAACAAATAACGAAGTCGAAGCTGATTATACTTGGGTTTACTTTAGTGTTTCGGCACCTTCTTTTATGTTAAACAAAGGAATATATATTACCGGAATGTTTAATAATTACAATTTATCGCCAGAGTATAAAATGGATTACAATTCTAAAAAAGGAATCTTTGAAAAAGCAGTTTTAGTCAAACAAGGTTTTACAAATTATCAATTTATTGTTGCTGATGACAAGGGAAATATTGATCAAGAAAATGCAATTGACGGTAACTTTTACCAAACCGAAAATGATTATTCTGTGATTGTATATTATCGGGAGAACAATGATCGTTATGACCGCGTTATTGGAAAAGGAAACGCAAATTCCTCTCAAATAACAAATTAATAAAACTTTATAAATTTACTGACTGAACCTATTTTTTTGTAAATTTGCCATTATTAAACTCATTTTTAGTATATTACTATGGTTTCACAAATAACACGAGGCATAAAAATATCGGTGTTGACTAGTTTTGAAGGTACCTACTTTAAAAACCACAAGATCCATTTTGCGTTTAGTTACGAAATTACAATCGAAAACCACAGCAAAGATTCGGTGCAATTAATGTCGCGCCATTGGGATATTTTTGATTCCCTACATGATATGGAAACTGTTGATGGTGAAGGAGTAATAGGTAAAAAACCGGTTTTAAAACCTGGAGAGTTTCACACTTATAATTCTGGTTGTTTGTTAGCTTCGCCTTATGGAGCAATGAAAGGACATTTTAATATGATTAATTTTACCACAACCAAAAAATTCAAAGTTATCGTTCCTGCTTTCAGATTGAGCGCTCCTTTTGCCTTGAATTAAGAACGATTTCTAAATTATATTGACAAGGATAAAAGCAATCTAGAGCTAATTATTGCCGAATTTACTTTGATTGTGACTTGCTATATATTGAACTTCTAGTCCAATTTTTTTTTACTTTATATTTTACATTTTCATTTTGATTCGAGACTTAATTCAAAAAGCATTTTACGACCCTTTTTGTTTATTTTTCAAACAATCCTTTGTACTTTTGTGAAATATTTCAAAAAACAACTTATTGGAATTTACCAAATTAATATTAAAATAATAAAAATATGCTAAAAGGATTTTTCAATGTGCCAAAAGCCGTAAACGAACCTGTTAAGTCGTATGCGCCCAATTCTCCAGAAAAAGCTGCTGTTCTTGCCGCTTACAAACAAATGTGGAATTCGAAAATTGATGTTCCTTTATATATTGGAAGTGAAGAAATAAGAACAGGAAACACCCGAAATATGACAGCGCCACACGATCATAAACATATCGTGGGAACCTACCATCTTGCTGAAAAACATCATGTTGAGAGTGCTATTTCGAATGCACTTCATGCCAAAAAAAAATGGGCAAACATGGCTTGGGAACAACGCGCAGCCATATTTCTTAAAGCTGCCGAATTAATTGCAGGTCCTTATCGCGCCAGAATTAATGCAGCAACAATGATTGGGCAATCTAAAAATGTATTTCAAGCCGAGATTGACGCTGCCTGCGAATTCATAGATTTTTTACGTTTCAACGTAGAATTTATGACCCAAATTTACAACGACCAACCCAAATCAAATTCGGATATGTGGAACCGACTGGAATATCGTCCGCTTGAAGGTTTTGTCTATGCCGTAACCCCTTTTAACTTCACTGCCATAGCAGGAAATCTTCCAGCAAGTGCTGCCATGATGGGAAATGTCGTAATTTGGAAACCTAGCGATAGCCAAGTTTTCTCAGCAAAAATCATCATCGATATCTTCAAAGAAGCAGGTCTTCCTGATGGCGTTATCAATGTCGTTTTTGGAGATGCTTTAATGATTACGGATACGGTACTCGAAAGTCGTGATTTTGCCGGAATCCATTTTACGGGTTCAACTCATGTATTCAAAGATATTTGGTCAAAAATAGGAACTAACATTCACCATTATAAAACCTACCCAAGAATTGTGGGCGAAACAGGTGGAAAAGATTTTATCGTTGCACATCCAAGTGCCAATGTAAAACAAGTTTCTACTGGAATTGTTCGTGGTGCTTTCGAATTTCAAGGACAAAAATGTTCGGCTGCTTCAAGAGCTTACGTTCCTCAAAGTCTTTGGGATGGAATAAAAGAACAATTAATCATCGATGTAAAATCGATGAAAATGGGTTCTCCAGAAGATTTCGGAAACTTTATCACAGCGGTTATTCATGAAGGTTCTTTCGATAAATTGGCTGGTTTTATTGACCAAGCCAAAAAAGATACAGATGCGGAAATCATCGTTGGTGGAAACTATGATAAATCAGTAGGTTATTTTATAGAACCGACGATAATTGTAACTACAAATCCACATTATACGACTATGGAAACCGAATTATTCGGTCCCGTAATGACGATTTTTGTTTATGAAGACGATCAATGGGAAACCACATTAAAACTAGTTGACACCACTTCGCCTTATGCTTTGACAGGTGCTGTTTTTAGCCAAGATCGTTATGCTATTGAGCAAGCAACCGTGGCATTGCAAAACGCAGCTGGAAATTTCTATATCAACGATAAACCTACGGGAGCCGTTGTGGGAATGCAGCCTTTTGGTGGCGCAAGAGGTTCTGGAACGAATGACAAAGCAGGATCTGCATTGAATTTATTGCGTTGGGCTTCGCCAAGAACAATTAAAGAAACATTTGTAACTCCAGAAAATTATAGATACCCTTTTTTAGGGGAATAAATTAGTCTTAACGTTTAAAAGTCTAAAGTCTTAAAGAAAAATAGTAAACCCACACGAATCAAGTAATTGAGTTCTTGTGGGTTTTAATTTTATACCGTTCAAGTTTTGTTGAAGCAATGACTTTAACTCACAAACTTCAATGGTAAATGCACTACTTTTTTTGTTTCGAAGAACTCATCTTCAAAAAAATCTGATAAATTATATTCTGTCGCTTTCGGAAAAGCCGCCAATTCTTCGGTTAAATCGCCGCCTTTTAGGTAGAGAATTCCGTTTTTGAGTTCGTGTTTATTGTTTTTCTTTATTTTTGTTCGAACCCAAGAAACAAAATCGGGCATATTAGTTACAGCGCGACTTACGATAAAATCGAAATCGCCTTTTACCAATTCGGCACGCAATTGTTCTGCTTTCACATTTTTAAGTTCTAATGCTTCGGCAACAGCCTGAACCACTTTTATTTTCTTACCAATGATATCAATAAGATGAAAACGGGTTTCAGGAAAAAGAATCGCCAAAGGAATTCCAGGAAATCCTCCGCCAGTACCCACATCAAGAACATAAGTCCCAGGTTCGAATTTTATAACCTTGGCAATTCCCAACGAATGCAAAATATGTTTGGTATATAATTCGTCAATATCTTTTCGAGAAATAACGTTTATTTTGGCATTCCAATCATGATATAAGAAATCTAGCTTTTCGAATTGCTTCTTTTGAAGATCAGTTAAGTAAGGGAAATACTTTAGAATTAAGTCCATTTTTAAAAATTTTAACAAAAGTACAGTTTTTAGCATGGAATATTTAACTCATTTTTGCATATTGAAAATTTTTAATAATTATCTTTGCTACTTATTCAAAAAACAATGAAGAACATTACCCCTACTTTTGCAAACCAAGACAACCTAAAATTTTTTAGAACACTTAACTCTAAAGTAAATAACTACTTCAAAGAAAACAACATACAGAAAACAGGTAATTGGAAACTATATCTAAAAACCATTATAATGTTTGCCCTTTTTCTTACTCCTTATTTTCTAATTCTAACACTCGATTTGTCCATTTGGGCACATCTACTTTTAACCATTGTAATGGGTATTGGAATGGCAGGAGTTGGAATGAATGTAATGCACGATGGAAATCATGGTTCCTATTCTGATAAAAGTTGGGTCAATAAATTCATGGGCGGAACCATCTATATTTTGGCTGGAAACGTTTACAATTGGCAGGTACAACATAATGTTTTACATCACACCTATACTAACATTCCAGGTCATGACGAGGATCTTGATGCAGGAAGAATTATACGTTTTACCAAAGAAGCAAAATGGCATAGTTTTCACCGTTTCCAACAATACTATTCTATTTTTCTTTACGGATTATTGACTTTTAACTGGTCATTAACTACCGATTTCAAGCAAATGAAAGCCTATTTAAAAAGAAAATTATCTTATGGAGAGGCAAAAAGTCATAAAACACTTTGGACAACATTAGTGATTTCAAAAATAATTTATTTTACGATTTGGATTATACTACCAATGGGTATTGGAGTTAGCTGGTGGAAAGTGCTTGTTGGATTTTTTATCATGCATTATACTGCTGGGCTAATACTAAGCATTGTTTTTCAATTAGCACATATTACAGTTGAAACTACAAATCCACTTCCAAATGAAAATGGCGAAATAGAAAACACGTGGGCAATTCATCAGTTGTACACCACCGTTAATTTTGCACCAAAAAATTTCATTGTAAATTGGTACACTGGAGGTTTAAATCATCAAATTGAACATCATATTTTTCCAAATATTAGTCACATCCATTATGGGAAAATCGCTAAATTAGTTCGAGAAACAGCAAATGAATGTAATTTGCCTTATTACGAATACAAAACCATGCGAAGTGCCGTAATTGCACATTTCAAACATTTGAAACAATTAGGAATGGAACCAATCGCAACATAAAATACAAATTGTAGAGACGCACTGCAGTGCGTCTCTACAGAAAAACAAAAAAATAAAATACTTTATAAATCAAAATTATATTTTAATGAACAATCCGCTTTCAGACAGAATCAACAATTTAGCGACATCGCAAACATTAGCCATGGCTGCATTAGCCAGAGAATTAAAATCACAAGGAAAAGATATTATCAGTTTAAGTTTGGGTGAACCCGATTTTAACACACCCGATTTTATCAAAGAAGCTGCCAAAAAAGCAATTGATGAAAACTACAGCACTTATTCGCCAGTAGATGGATACGGTGATTTAAAAGAAGCTATTTGCCGAAAATTCAAAAGAGACAATGGATTAGATTACAAACCATCTCAAATCGTAGTTTCGACTGGAGCAAAACAATCTTTATACAACATTGCACAAGTAATGTTAAATGATGGTGACGAAGTTATTTTGCCAGCACCTTACTGGGTTTCTTATTTCGAAATCGTAAAATTATCTGGTGGAGTTCCGGTTGAAGTTCCAACTTCTATCGAAAGTGATTTCAAAATTACACCAGCGCAATTAGAAGCAGCAATTACACCAAAAACAAAAATGATGTGGTTCAGTTCTCCTTGTAATCCAAGTGGTTCTGTTTATAACCGTGAAGAATTAACAGCTTTAGCAAAAGTTTTGGAAAAACATCCCCATGTTTATGTTGTTGCTGACGAAATCTATGAGCACATCAATTTCTCTGGAACGTTCTGCAGTATTGGATCAATTCCTGGAATGTTAGAAAAAACCATAACTGTAAACGGAGTTGCAAAAGCTTTCGCGATGACAGGATGGAGAATCGGATATATTGGTGGACCAGAATTCATTGCAAAAGCCTGTACAAAAATACAAGGACAAGTAACTTCAGGAGCCAATTCTATTGCACAACGTGCTACAATTACTGCTGTAGATGCTGATCCAAGCGTATTAAACGAAATGGTTGCTGCTTTCAAAAGCCGTAGAGATTTAGTGGTGGGATTGCTTCAAGATATTCCTGGAATCAAAATTAACGTGCCAGAAGGTGCTTTTTATGTATTCCCAGACGTTTCTTCTTTCTTCGGAAAAACATTAAAAGGAACTTTCATTAAGGATGCAAATGATTTCTCTATGTACCTTTTGGGAGAAGCTAATGTAGCAACCGTAACAGGTGACGCATTCGGAAACCCAGATTGTATTCGTTTTTCTTACGCCACAAGCGAAGATTTATTGACCGAAGCATTAAGAAGAATAAAAGAAGCTGTAGCATAATACAAAATAGTTTCAAGTTTAAGGTTCCTAGTTTAAAATCACATTTAAACTAGGAACCTTTTTTATTTGGGCGTGACCACAAGGGTCGGGCTATCCGTTACAATCTTTTTTTTATTCCGCTACGCTCCATAATAAAAAAGGATTTCCACTGCTACCCCTCACGCAAATAAGCCGACAAAACTGTAGTAAACCAAAAAATTGTTACCTTAGTAAGAATAAAATCTTGAAAGATGAAAAAAATAATCTCCTTACTTTTCTTGTTTTTACTAATAATAACCCATGCGCAAGACAAGAAAGAACTGCAAAAAACTCAAATCGTTAAAGCTTCTTGTGGCGAATGTCAATTCGGAATGAAAGGACACGGCTGCGAATTAGCGATTCTTATAGATGGAAAACCCTATTTTGTGGACGGAACTTCAATAGATTCTCATGGAGACGCCCATGCCGATGATGGTTTTTGCGCTACAATTAGAAAAGCCGAAGTGGTTGGAGAAATAATTGACAATCGTTTCAAAGCATCTTCATTTAAATTAATACCCTTAAAAAAATAAAGCTATTCTTTAATACCTAAAAAAGGCATTCCTAATCCTAAATCTGAACTTAAAAACAAGCCTGCAAATTCTAAAAAAAGCTACTTTTGCTAAATACTACATTTACACGTAAAAGCACTTCTTCCATGAAAATATTACTGCTAGGATCTGGCGAATTAGGAAAAGAATTTGTAATCGCTGCGCAACGCATCGGACAAATTGTTATTGCCGTTGATAGTTACGAAAATGCACCCGCCATGCAAGTAGCTCATGGTTTTGAAGTCATCAACATGCTTGATGGCGAACAACTAGACCGAATTGTAGCCAAACACAAACCCGATTTCATTGTTCCCGAAATTGAAGCCATTCGTACCGAACGTTTTTATGATTACGAAAAACAAGGAATTACCGT
>Ga0209499_1001298_pt1 | contig 17619 bp, 14 predicted proteins | sample C_130208_EF_Meta_FD_187306 | JGI IMG/M metagenome (GOLD analysis project Ga0209499, IMG submission 187306) | Freshwater microbial communities from Lake Croche, Canada to study carbon cycling - C_130208_EF_MetaG (SPAdes) (version 2) | ecosystem: Environmental > Aquatic > Freshwater > Lake...
CCCCCTACACCGTGCGCGAGGCTGTCGATGGCGAGCGGTTGACCCATGGTCTTTGCCTGATTGCTCCGGGCGATTTCCACCTGTCTGTCCTGCAACGCCCCGAAGGCTACATCACGCGCCTTACCCAGACACCGCCCATCAATTTCTGCCGCCCTGCCGTGGATGTGTTGTTCCGGTCAGCGGCAACGGCGGCCGGTCAAAGATGTCTGGGCGTTCTGTTGACCGGAATGGGAAACGACGGTGCCGTGGGGATGCAGGCGATCAAGCGGGCAGGTGGCATCACACTGGCCGAACATGAAGACAGCTGCATTGTTTACGGCATGCCCCGCGCTGCCGTGGCGCTGGGCGCTGTGGATTCCTCGATCCCGCTTGACCAGATGCCCAATGCCATCGCAAGAAACCTTGCAAAACTTCCCTTTTAACCGCTGAGAGACACCAAATTGGAAAATCGGGACATGAGCAATATCGAAGCGCTGAAAATCCTACGAAGCGATGTTGCCGCCGTCGATCTTGATCGATTGAGCGCGGCGTCTTCGGCCGAACCCAATTTGTCTGCCTCGCATATTCTTGTGGTTGATGACAGCAGCCTGATGCGCATGGGTCTGACGCGGTCGCTGAAGAACCTGGGGTTTGAAAACATTACCGGGGCGTCGAATGGCAAAGAGGCGCTGGAAAAAATCCGTGCGGGGAATTTCGATTTAATTCTGCTGGATATCGAAATGCCCGAGATGACCGGCCTGCAAGTCTTGGAAGTGCTCAGGGCCGATCAGATGACGGAAGTTCCCGTGATCGTTATTTCAGGCGGATCAGATGCCGAAGATGCCATTCGTTGCATCGAAATGGGGGCTGAGGATTATCTGCCAAAATCGTTCAATCCTATCTTGCTGCGGGCCCGCGTGACCAATTCGCTGCACAAAAAGCGCCTGCGGGATCATGATAAAATCATGCTGGAAACCATCCGCCAGCAGCATGCTTTGGTGTCGCGTGAAAAAGAGGTCAGCGAAAACCTACTTTTGAACATTCTGCCGTTTGAAATTTCGACCCGGCTTAAATCTGGCGAAGAACTGATTGCCGATTCTCATGCCGAAGTGACAATCCTGTTTGCCGATTTGTCAGGGTTTACCGCTTTATCCCGCACGATGACAGCCAGTCGTCTTGTTGAAATCCTGAACTCGATCTTTTGCGAGTTTGATCGGATCATGCAACGCTTTGGTGTTGAAAAAATCAAGACGATCGGAGATTGCTACATGGTGGTTTCGGGGCTTCCCGTGGCGCGACCGGACCATGCACCTGTCTTGGTGACCGTGGCCTTTGAGATGATAAAGGCGCTTGGCTTGGTCAACAGCATGTATGCAACCGACCTACGGATGCGGATTGGTCTGAATACCGGCAATGTCGTGGCTGGCGTGATTGGATTGCGCAAATTCACCTATGATCTTTGGGGGGATGCGGTCAATGTGGCCAGCCGGATGGAATCAACAGGGGCGGTGGGCCGCGTCCACATATCCGAGTTCACGGCTAAATTGTTGCCACCCGAGTATGAACTTGAAAACCGTGGTGTGGTTGATGTCAAAGGCGTTGGCCAGATGTCAACTTTTTTCGTGACTGCTGGCCCAATCGTAGCATGACTGTTACAAAGCCCGGTCTAAGAGCAAAGCGGGCGGCGTAAGGGCCGACCATTGAAAGCTGGATAAACGCGTGAATTACCTGTCGAATATCAAGGCGCTCTCACGGGCGGTGGCCTTTGCGCTTATATCCGGCACCAAAGAAATTAGTGACACTTTGGCGATGGCGGCCCTGCTGTTTTCGGGCGGTTTGGCTTTGGGCTACCCTATCGCAGCCACGTTGTTCCTGTGTGGGACAATCATCATCCGTGCCTCCGTGGGTTTGCTCAGCACCATGCCGCATGCTGTTGGAAGCCCCGATCATAAAACCGGCATGTCGATTTTAGCGGGCTTGCTGGGTGGAATCGTTGTCACGTCTACAAATCCACAAGCGGGGGTCGCAACGGCTTTGGCGATTTGCGGTGCGACCAGTATTTTGACAGGTTCACTATTTGCCATAGTGGGCGCCTTTCGTTTGGCACATTTTGCACGGCTTCTGCCCTATCCGGTTTTAGGCGGTTTTCTGGCGGGATCGGGCTGGCTGCTTGCGCGCGGCGGGTTCGTGATGTCGTTGCACGCGGAGCATGACAAATCGATCGCCCAGGTGGGGCACTTGGCCGAATTGCTGATGGACCCGAAGAGACTGGCAGTCCTGTTGCCGGCCTTTATGCTGGCTGTTTTGATGTTCTTTGTGGTGAGAAAAAAAGCAAGCGCAGCGCCAATTGTTATCATCGGCAGCATCTGCATTTTTTATCTTTTCGTCCAACTTTCAGGCTTGGGCATCGAAAACGCCCGAGACTTCGGATGGCTCCCTAAGCTTGCGGTTGATCATGCCACCATCCAGCCGAATTTGGCAATTATCGGCATGATCGACTGGGCTGTGATTTTAAAGTCTTTACCTTTAATGTTTTTTGCGGCTGCCCTTAGCACGGTCAGCATGCTGCTAAACCTCAGCAGCCTTTCTTTAAGATTACGCGCTGACGTGGATGTAAATCACGAAATGATTTCTTCAGGCTTGACCAATATTGTGATCGGAAGCTTCGGTGGTATGGCCGCTTATGTCAGTGTCAGCTCGACGTCTTTGGCGTACCGGCTGGGGGTCGACCGCATTCTTGCGGCAGTGTCCGCCGTCTTTGTCCTCGGATTGGCCGTTGTTTTTGCCGGGCCCATAACATCCGCTGCCCCGATTTTCTTGACATCCGGCATGGTCCTTTACGCGGGCTTGGACTTTTTAGTTGAATGGCTAATCGCAAGCAAGCGGCGACTTCCGTTTCTTGATTGGATGTTGGTATTAGCGATTTTCGCGGTCATTGTGTTTTTTGGCATCTTGCCGGGTATCTTGGTAGGTATTCTGCTTTCGGTGGTGCTTTTCGTGATAAACTATGCCCGTATTCCAGTTATCCGAACATTTGGCAGTAATAAGGACTGGCGCAGCCACGTGGATCGGTCGCCGGAAGAAAGTGCAACGCTTGGACAGCTTGGTGGCGCTTGTGAGATTATAAGCTTGCAAGGATATCTGTTCTTTGCAACGGCTGAAATGATTGTTGATCATGTGCGCAAGCGATTAAAAAACGGCCAAAGCCCGCTTAAGTTTTTGGTCTTGGATTTTAGCCATGTGGGTGGCTGTGATTTGGCGGCGATTGTTGCTTTCGCCAATATTATCAATATCGCGATGAAGAATGAGTTTATCTTATTATTTGCAGGTATGCCGGTGGATCTGCGAACCTCTTTTGATCGCTCAGGTATGGTTTTCGTGAACCCCGAAATCGTTCTGGATTTTGTGGATGTCGATCACGCCATCGAGTTTTGCGAAGAGGCCATGCTGGCCGACGGCGCTTTGGCGCAAAATGTTGTCGGCGTCGATGCGATGACGTTTTTGGCGCTCAAACTGGGAGAGCATGCGGATTTGCCCGCTGTTATGGATAAATTCCGCACAATTTATTTAGCCCGTGGCGATTATCTGATCCGCAAAGGTGAAGCGGCCGATGATGTTTTTATTGTGCTGACGGGTCGGGTCCATGTGCAAATTGATCTTCCCAACGGGCGCACTTTGCGGTTGCGCACGATGACACCGGGTGCAATCGTCGGCGACATTGCGCTTTATACCGGGCAACGTCGGACAGCGGATGTGGTTATTGATGAAGACACAACGGTTCTGTGTCTTTCGGCGGCAAGTCTTGGTGAAATCGAACAATCTTATGGCAACCTTGCGGCGACAATTCACAGGGTTTTCGCAAGGACTTTGGCTGAGAAATTGGTTCTGGCCAATAATGCGATCCGGCTTGCACAACGTTAAAAACTAGCGGCAACCGCGTTCGGGATGGCCATTGCGTGGCGTGATCTGGGGCGTTCTGGAAGCTTTGCAGGGTATGTTGGCGCAGCCGCTCTTGTCGGATGGTGCTTTTGTGATGCGCGACCGCGACCTTGAGCCGCGCTTGTCTTGGCTGGTTCTGATCTGTGCATCTTGTGCGCTTCTCATTAGGTTAAACCATCGAGAAGAAACGCATTTTCCAAGTTCTTGGAGCGGGCGACGGGAATCGAACCCGTGTCTTTAGCTTGGAAGGCTAAGGTCTTACCATTACACAACGCCCGCGTCAGGACTGATGAAGTAGTGGAGCCGCGCCTTGGGGTCAAGGGCCACGCAGGGTGACTTGCATTGGTTTTTTAGGAAAATGGGATGGGCCAAAGGTGCTCTTTGGCCCATCTGCACCCGTTCAGACGGCTTTTTTAAGCGCGTCGATCAGGTCGGTTTTTTCCCAGGAGAACCCGCCATCCGCCTCGGGTGCGCGGCCGAAGTGGCCATAGGCCGAGGTGCGGGCGTAGATGGGTTTGTTCAGCTTGAGCGTGTCGCGAATGCCGCGCGGCGTTAGGTCCATGCAGGTCGCCACGGCCTGTTCGATGCGCGCCTCTGCCACTTGGCCAGTGCCGTGGGTATCGACGTAAATCGACAGCGGTTTGGCCACGCCAATGGCATAGCTGACTTGCAGCGTGCAGCGGTCCGCCAAGCCCGCGGCGACGACGTTTTTGGCCAGATACCGCGCGGCATAGGCGGCAGAGCGGTCGACCTTGGTCGGGTCTTTGCCGGAAAACGCACCGCCGCCGTGCGGGGCGGCGCCGCCGTACGTGTCAACGATGATCTTGCGGCCTGTCAGGCCCGCATCGCCGTCTGGTCCGCCGATCACGAAAGTGCCGGTCGGGTTCACCCACCATTCGGTCTTTTCGGTGATCCAGCCCGAGGGCAGCACCTCGCGGATATAGGGTTCGACTATGGCGCGGATATCGGCAGAGGTCTGGCTTTCCAGCGCATGCTGGTGCGACAGCACGATCGAAGTCACTTCAACCGGCACCCCGTCTTCATAGCGCAGGCTGAGCTGGCTTTTCGCATCCGGCCCAAGGGTTGGTTCTGCGCCGGATTTGCGCACTTCGGCCAGACGGCGCAGGATGGCATGGGCGTATTGGATCGGGGCCGGCATCAATTCGGGTGTTTCGCGGCAGGCATAGCCGAACATGATGCCTTGGTCGCCTGCACCGTCGCGGTTCACCCCTTGGGCGATATCGGCGGATTGGCCGTGCAGATAGTTTTGCACCTCCAGCGTGTTCCAGTGGAACTTGTCTTGCTCGTAGCCGATGTCTTTGACGCAATCGCGCACAATAGCGTCGATCCTTGCCATCATAGCCTCGGTCGCTTCGGGGTTGGAGAGGCCAACTTCGCCGCCGACCACAACCCGCCCCGTGGTGGCAAAGGTTTCGCAGGCCACGCGGGCATGTTCCTCAACGCTTAAGAAGGCGTCCAGAACCGCGTCTGATACGCGGTCGCATAATTTATCGGGGTGACCTTCTGAAACGGATTCAGAAGTGAAAATATAGGATTGACGTGCCATGGGGAAGTGCTCCGGTTGAGGTATACCTGCCACGCCAGGAAGCCGTTGTGGCAGTTTGTCGGACAGCGCTAGACCCAATGGGGCGGGGCGTCAAGCCTTCGCAAATTTTGGTCGGCGCAAGGCCAGCACGAAACATCCGGCCAGCAAGACAAGAGCGGGGATTTCTCCCCATTTGGCGTAGGGTGGGGCTTCAAGCCCGCCAGGAAGGCTTGCGTCCAAAAAGCCGCTGGTGCCAAAGGGCAGGCGGGCTGTAATGCGGCCTCGGGCATCAATCACTTCGGTCAGGCCGGTGTTGGCCACGCGCACCAAGGGCAGGCCCTGTTCAATCGCGCGCAGCCGCGCTTGGGCGGCGTGCTGGAAGGGGCCTGACACGGTGCCAAACCACGCATCATTGGTGATCTGCAAAATCCAATCGGCGCGTTCGGGCACCCGCAGGTCTTGCGCAAAGACGGCCTCGTAGCAGATCAGCGGTAAGACCTTGCCCAGCTTGGCCCCAAGGTCAAGCACCCGCGCGCCCGGCCCTGCCGTATAGGCCGCGCCCGTTTGGGCGGCAAAGGCGCGCAGACCAAACCATTCATAGGCCAGATCGCCCATCGGGATATACTCGCCAAAAGGCACCAGATGGTGCTTGTCATAGGCCGCCAGTTCTTGGCCTGCGGGGCCGTAAACTTTCAGACTGTTCCAGCCGCGCGTCCCCTCAGCCGATGGGGCGATACGCTGCAAGCCCACGGCCACGGCGGCCCCTTGGGCTGCGGCGGTGATTTGGGCGGGCAGGTCGGGTTGGTCTTCGACCAGATAAGGCAGAGCGGTTTCCGGCCAGATCACCAGATCGACCGCGCCCAAGGGGCCGGGCGGGGCGGAGGTTGCGGCCATCAGCCGGTCAAAAATGGCTTGCGCTTGCACAGGATCCCATTTCGCCTGTTGCGCGGCGTTGGGTTGTACCAAGCGCAGCGTCACGGCTGGGGCCACGGGGTCGGGCTGCGACAGGGCGTAAAGCCCATAGGCCCACCCTAGCCCAAGCAGAACCGCCCCGCCCAACAGCCCCCGCAGCTTGAACCGACAGGCCATCGCCGCAATCAGCGTGGTGAGCAGCGCCAGCCCGAAGGGTCCGACCAGCGCATCCACCTGCGCCAGTGGTGTTTCAACCCAAATGTGGCTGACCAAGGCCCAAGGAAACCCCGTCAGCACATAGCCGCGCGCAAATTCAGCCAAACTCAGGCCGGCCACCAGCCCCATGGCGCGATTTGGCAGTTTGGCCCCAAGCCAAAACCCCAGCCCCCAAAACAGCGCCAGACCACAGGCCATAAAGACCAGCGCAAAGGGGGCCATCCAGCCATAAGCTGCGGCATCGACCAAAAAGGGGTCCACAATCCAACATAGCCCTAAGCCGAAATAGCCAGCACCTGCCAACCAGCCCACCCAGCCCGCTTGCACCCGCACCGCAATGGCGATCACCCCGGCCAAGGCCACCAGTGTCAGGGGCCAAAGACCAAAGGGTTCCAACCCCAAGGCCATCACCGCCCCCAAGGCGACAACGGCGGCGGCCCCAAGCCAGCTTAGGCGACGCGGGCGCTTCATAGGGCTTTTGCAACCGGCTTTGGGGCATCCGGGGCTTTTGCCGCATCCGCCAAAGCCTCGGCTGCGGCTGCGACCACAGCGGCGGGCAGGCGCACGCGGATGCGTTTGATGCGGCGGGCGTCGGCATCGACCACTTCGAATTCGACCCCGCTTTCGTGGGGCACGATCTCGCCGCGTGCAGGCAGCCGTCCGGTGCGGATCATCACCAGACCGCCCAAAGTGTCGATCTCTTGATCCTCTTCGGTCATGCGCAAGGCCACGCCAAGCACGGGTTCGAATTCATCCAAAGGTGCCGTGGCTTGGGCCAGATAGGCGCCGGGCTTTTCCTCTTTCCACAGGATGTCTTCTTCTTCGTCGTGCTCGTCTTCAATCTCGCCGATCACGGTTTCGATCAGGTCTTCGATGGTCACCAACCCGTCAACCCCGCCGTATTCGTCGATCACCAGCGCCATATGCACCCGCTCGCGCTGCATCTTTTGCAACAGCACGCCCACGGGCATCGACGGCGGCGCGTAAAGGACGGGACGCAGCATCTTGCGCAGCGAATAGCGCCCGCCGGGGCCAAAGCCGTGTTGCAGCGCCAAGTCTTTCAGCAAGATCAGCCCCTGCGGGCTGTCGAGCGTGCCTTTGAACACGGGCAGGCGCGAAAAGCCATGTTCGCGAAACACCTCGACCAAAGCGTCTTTGCCAATGTCCAAGGGCACGGCCACGATGTCAACCTTGGGGATGGCCACATCATCCACACGCAGACGGCGCAGGTTGCTGATGCCGTGGGTCGCTACGGTTTGCACAGCGGGGAGGGGGGGATGCGCGGCCTCGGCGTGAACCTTGCGTTTGAACAAACGCCCAAAGATTCGCCTCTGCCCCTGCGGGTCGGCCTCGGTCTTGGTTTTCGTCTCGGTCTTGGCGGGGGGTAAGGCCGCCTGTCCGTCGCTGCTAGTGCCCATGGGTCCTATGTCCAGAGTGTCCGCCCGCGCCTGCGGGTCGGTCGTCGTTCAATATGGGTCAGAAAGGCCGATGGATGCAAGTATGCGCACCTCTAACCCTTCCATCCGTTCCGCATCTTCGTCGTGGATGTGATCATAGCCTAAGCAATGTAACAGGCCGTGCACGATCAAATGGGTGACATGATCGGCCAAGGGCTTTTCCCCTTCGACCGCCTCACGCGCACAGGTGTCATAGGCAAGGGCAATGTCGCCCAAGGTCAGGGGGTCTTGCGGGTCACCCTCGCCGGGCAAATAGGGCTCTTGCCCCGGCGCATCGGGCGACAGATCCTCAGCCGGCCAGCTTAAAACATTGGTCGGCGTAGGCTTGCCGCGAAACTGCGCGTTCAGGGTGGCAATGCGCGCATCATCGCAGCCCATCACGCAGAGCGTGTACTGGTCCAGCGCAAGGTCTAACGCGCTCAGAGTCGCGCTGGCAGCCCGCAGGGCCAAACCCTCTAGCCCCAGATCGGCCCAGCGGGCATCTTCGATGACACAGTCAACCAAGGGGTCCATGATGGTCCTATCCGGTTCGGCGAAAAAGAGCGCGCAAGTCACGCCTTTGTTGCAGATGGGGTGATAAGCGGTCTTGCATCGGCTGGCCTTTATCATACTTAAGCCGCTCTTCAATCCAGACAGGGGCGCTGGCGCACCTTGGACCTTCCTCTGAAAGAACATATCATGTTGAAATCGAAATTGAACTGGCGTTACGCCACCAAGAAAATGGACGCGGCCCGCGCTGTCCCGCAAGACAAGGTCGACGCGATCCTGGACGCCATCGCTTTGGCCCCCACCTCGAGCGGCGTGCAGCCGTTTGAAGTGATCGTTGTCACCAACCCCGAGGTTAAAGCCCAACTGCGCGCAGCAGGCTATGACCAAGCGCAAATCACCGACGGCAGCCACGTTTTGGTCTTCGCCGCTTGGGACAATTACACCGCCGAGCGCATTGACGCCGTGGTGGACCGGATCGCCGAAGTGCGCGGCGGCCGTTACGACTCTGTCTCAGCTTACTACGACGGCATGAAAGCCATGATGCTGGCGCGCACCCCCGAGGCGAACTTTGAACACGCCGCCCGCCAAGCCTATATCGCGCTGGGCTTCGCCCTGACCGCCGCCGCATTTGAAGAGGTCGACGCGACCCCGATGGAAGGCTTTGATCCCGCCAAAGTCGACGAGATTTTGGGCCTGAAAGCCCGCGGCCTGCGTTCGGTCACGCTGATGCCCTTGGGCTACCGTGCCGCCGAAGGCGACTGGCTGAAAGACCTGCCCAAAGTGCGCCGCGCCCACCACCAGCTGTTCACCACCGTTGCCTAAAGAGCGGGCGCGACCCTTGCTTTATTGACCTAAACGGGCTAATCAGCCCGCACAGAAAGGGCCGGGACGAATCCCGGCCCGTTTTCGTGTTTGACCATTCCAAGACCGGCGGAGCCAACCGCCAGGCCCGTGACATAGACGAGAAAAGGATACGACTGCATGTGCGCTAAGAACACGATGGAAGACTTCGAAGCCCTTTTGAAGGAAAGCTTTGAAATTGATACGCCCGAAGAGGGCACCGTTGTTAAAGGCAAGGTCATTGCGATTGAAGCAGGCCAAGCCATCATCGACGTCGGCTACAAGATGGAAGGCCGCATCGATCTGAAAGAATTCGCAAATCCCGGCGAAGCCCCGACCATAAAAGTGGGCGACGAAGTCGAGGTTTATCTGGACCGCGTTGAAAACGCCCGGGGCGAAGCGCAAATTTCGCGCGAAAAAGCCCGCCGCGAAGAAGCGTGGGACCGGTTGGAAAAAGCCTATGCCACCGAAACCCGCGTCGACGGCGCGATCTTCGGGCGCGTCAAGGGCGGCTTCACGGTCGATCTGGGCGGCGCTGTGGCCTTCTTGCCCGGCTCGCAAGTCGATGTGCGCCCCGTGCGCGATGCTGGCCCCTTGATGGGCATGAAGCAGCCCTTCCAGATTTTGAAAATGGACCGTCGCCGTGGCAACATCGTTGTCTCGCGCCGTGCGATCTTGGAAGAATCGCGGGCTGAACAGCGCGCTGAAGTCATCGGCAACCTGCACGAAGGCCAAACCGTGGACGGCGTGGTCAAGAACATCACCGAATACGGTGCGTTTGTGGATCTGGGCGGTGTTGACGGCCTGCTGCACGTCACCGACATGGCCTGGCGCCGTGTGAACCATCCTTCGGAAATCTTGGCGATCGGCGAAACCGTCAAGGTTCAGGTCATCAAGATCAACAAGGAAACCCACCGTATTTCCTTGGGCATGAAGCAACTGCAATCCGATCCGTGGGATGCCGTTGAAAAGGCCTATCCGCTGGAATCGATCCACAAGGGTCGCGTCACCAACATCACCGACTACGGCGCCTTTGTGGAGCTGGAAGCCGGTGTCGAAGGCTTGGTGCACGTCTCGGAAATGTCGTGGACCAAAAAGAACGTCCACCCCGGCAAGATCGTTTCCACCAGCCAAGAAGTCGAAGTTATGGTTCTGGAAATCGACAGCGCCAAGCGTCGCGTGTCTTTGGGCCTGAAGCAAACCCAGCGCAACCCGTGGGAAGTCTTTGTCGAAACCCATCCGGTGGGCTCTGTCATCGAAGGCGAAGTCAAGAACATCACCGAATTCGGTCTGTTCGTGGGGCTGGACGGCGACATCGACGGCATGGTTCACCTGTCGGACCTGTCGTGGGACCAGCGCGGCGAAGAGGCGATTGCCAACTACCGCAAGGGCGACACCGTCAAGGCCGCTGTCACCGAAGTGGATGTGGAAAAAGAGCGTATTTCCCTGTCGGTCAAAGCCTTGGGCGATGACACCTTCACCGATGCGGTGGACGGTGTGAAGCGCGGTTCGATCATCTCGGTTGTGGTTTCGGCCATCGAAGAGGGCGGGATCGAAGTGGATTACAACGGTGCCAAATCGTTCATCCGCCGCTCTGACCTGTCGCGCGACCGTGGCGATCAACGCCCCGAGCGGTTCTCTTTGGGCGACAAGATCGACGTGCGCGTCACCAACATCGACCCCAAGACCCGACGTTTGGGTCTGTCGATCAAAGCGCGCGAGATTGCCGAAGAAAAAGAAGCCGTCGAACAATACGGCTCGTCTGATTCGGGTGCATCCTTGGGCGACATCTTGGGCGCGGCCCTCAAGGCTGACCGCACCTAAGCTTCCGTCAGAAAAGTATAAAAAGGCCCCGTTGTTGTCAGCGGGGCCTTTTTAAATCCGGAATCTGCCGTTTAATTTCGTTGTATGGCTGGCAATTTCGGCTAGTGTCACATCGGTGTGAACAAAAGCGTCGAGACAACGACCCGGTACAGGGTTGGGCCGACCACGGGGAGTAATCGATGATCCGATCCGAATTGATCCAGAAAATTGCGGATGCAAATCCTGATTTGTCGTTGAAACATGCCGAAAAGGTTGTGCAAACCGTGTTCGACGAGATTGTCGAGGCTTTGGCCAACGGCGACCGGGTGGAGCTGCGCGGGTTCGGGGCCTTTTCGGTAAAGTCGCGCGATGCCCGCTTGGGCCGCAACCCTCGCACCGGCGAAGCCGTGCAGGTCGAAGACAAGAAAGTGCCGTTTTTCAAGACGGGCAAGCTGCTGCGCGACCGTCTGAACGGCAAAGCCTGACGCCATCCCCGCTTGCATCTGCGGGCCGGTGTGCCGATATAGGGCCTAACACTGGGGTGAAGGGCGATCATGCGCCGATATCTGCGATATGCGTGGCTGACTGCGCTGGCCTTGGCCTGTTTGACCATCGCCGTGACCAATCGCACCATGGTGACGCTAAATCTGCTGCCCGATGATCTGGCCGCACTTGTGAACTGGCAAGCCCGCGCCGAGGTTCCGGTCTTCTTGGTTTTGGCGGCGGGTGTGGTGCTGGGCCTTGCGCTTGGCTTTGTCTGGGAATGGCTGCGCGCGCGCAAGCACCGCAAAGTTGCCCGTGTGCAAACCCGCGCGGTGTCGAAACTGGAACGCGAATTGGCTGCGATGAAGGATCAAACCTCGCTGCCCGACGATCCGGTCTTAGCACTTCTGGAAAAGCCGAAAGTGCGCTGATGGGGCAGGTTCGCGTCAAGATCTGCGGTCTGCGGACAACGGCGGATGTGGCGGCCTGCGCGCAGGCGGGGGCGGCTTACATCGGGCTGAACTTCTTCCCACCCTCTCCGCGTTTCCTGACCCTGGACCAAGCCCGCAGCCTCGCCTTGTCCGTGCCCGACGGGATGGCCAAAGTAGCGCTGGTGGTCGATGCCGCAGATGCCACGCTGGATGCGATCATAGAGGCGATGCCGCTGGATATGTTGCAACTGCATGGCCACGAAAGCCCCCAGCGTGTGGCCGAGCTGCGCGCACGCTTCGGCTTGCCGGTGATGAAAGTGGTGGGCGTTGCAGGCGAGGGCGATCTGGCGGCGTTGATGGACTATTCCCTTGTGGCCGACCAATTGCTGATCGACGCCAAAGCGCCCAAAGATGCCGTCCTGCCCGGTGGCAACGGTCTTAGCTTTGACTGGCGGCTGGTCGCCCAGCGCCGCTGGCTGCGGCCTTGGATGCTGGCCGGTGGCTTGACCGCGCAAAACGTGGCCGAGGCGGTGCGCCTGACCAACGTGCGCCAAGTCGACGTGGCTTCAGGCGTCGAATCCGCCCCTGGCGTCAAAGATGCCGCCAAAATAGCCGCCTTCATCGCCGCGGCCGGCTAAGCCAATAGAGCGCTTTGCAGCGCATTCCTTTTTTCTCGCCTCTGGCGTGCCGCCAACCGGCTCGGACGCGCGCCGCGGGGAGTAGTGGGGCAAAGAGCAAGATCAAAGCGGCCAAAGCCCTATTTGCGATTTGCCCAAATACTCATCTTTGGCGCGGCACTTGACCAGCCGCCGCGCACTGTTTCAAGCGGGCCCCCCCTTTCCTTGGCCAAGGCTTGGCGCTAGGTAACGTGCAGCACAAGACAGGAGATGCGCCATGGCCAAGGATGGACCCAACAGCTTCATGACCGGCCCCGATGAACAGGGCCGCTTTGGCCTGTTTGGCGGGCGTTTCGTGTCTGAAACCCTGATGCCGCTGATCTTGGATCTGGAAGCGCGCTATGAATTTGCCAAGACCGACCCAAGCTTTTGGGCCGAGATGGAGGATTTGTGGAAGCACTATGTCGGCCGCCCCTCGCCCTTGTATTTCGCACCGCGCCTGACAGCGCATTTGGGCGGGGCCAAGGTTTATATGAAGCGCGACGAGTTGAACCACACTGGCGCGCATAAGATCAACAATGTGCTCGGCCAGATCATTCTGGCGCGGCGCATGGGCAAAACCCGCATCATCGCCGAAACGGGGGCAGGCCAGCACGGTGTGGCAACCGCAACGGTCTGCGCCAAGTTTGGCCTGAAATGCGTGGTCTATATGGGCGCGCATGATGTCGAGCGTCAGGCCCCCAACGTGTTTCGGATGCGTTTGTTAGGGGCGGAAGTGATCCCTGTTACCTCGGGCCGTGGCACCTTGAAAGATGCGATGAACGACGCTTTGCGCGATTGGGTGACCAATGTGCGCGACACGTTCTATTGCATCGGCACCGTCGCAGGCCCGCATCCCTATCCGGCGATGGTGCGCGATTTCCAGTCGATCATCGGTAAGGAGGTGCGCTGGCAATTGGCCGAGCAAGAGGGCGAAGGCCGTCTGCCCGACACGCTGGTGGCCGCGATCGGTGGCGGGTCCAACGCTATGGGGCTGTTTTATCCATTCCTGGATGACCCCACCGTCAACATCATCGGGGTCGAGGCGGGCGGCAAGGGCGTTGACGACCGTATGCAGCACTGCGCCAGCCTGACCGGCGGTCGCCCCGGCGTCTTGCATGGCAACCGCACCTATCTGCTGCAAGATCCTGATGGGCAGATCCTTGAGGGCTTCTCGATCAGCGCGGGTCTGGATTACCCCGGCATCGGGCCAGAGCATTCGTGGCTGCACGACATTGGACGCGCCAAATATGTCTCGATCACCGATGCCGAAGCGTTAGAGGCCTTCCAACTGTGCTGCCAGCTGGAAGGGATCATCCCCGCCTTGGAACCCTCGCACGCTTTGGCCCATGTGATGAAGATCGCCCCGACATTGCCGGCCGACCATATCATTGTGATGAACATGTGCGGGCGCGGTGACAAGGACATCTTCACCGTCGCAAAGCATCTGGGCTTTGACATGAAGATCTAAGGGCCCGGGTCAAGGGATGGGATTTTTCGCAGAAAAATCGTGGCCCCGGGCCTGAGCCCACCGCTTTACTTTATCTACCCTTGGCGGGGGCGGCTTTTGGTTCTACCAAAACGCCTTTGTGCCAAAGGCCTTCGCTGATCTGGTCGGCGGAATAGGTCAGTTTGCCCTGACCTTCGCGCTCGCCTGCGACAAAACTGCCTTCATAGACCTCGCCGCCGGCATAGGTGGCGATGCCTTGCCCTTCGATTACGCCCGCTTTCCACGCCCCCACATAGAAAAAGCCGTTCCTTGTGCTCAGGCGGCCTGCGCCGTCGCGCAGGCCTGCGGTGAACTGGCCGATATAGACCGACCCGTCGGCATAAGTGGCGCGGCCTTGGCCCTCGCGCAGGCCCGCTTTCCATTCCCCCTCATAGACAAAGCCATCAGCCTGGGTCATGCGGCCCATCCCATGCGGCTTTCCGGCGGCAAACTGGCCCTGATAGGTTTGTGCGTTGCCATAAACGGCTTTGCCAAGCCCCGCGATTTGCCCGGCCTGCCATTGGCCTTCATAGGTTGACCCATCGGCATAGGTGATCTTGCCTTGCCCGTTCGGCTCATCCGCCGCAAAGGTCCCGACATAGACCGAACCATCGGCATAAGACATCCTGCCTGCGCCTGCCATATGGCCAGAAACCCATGCGCCCGTGTACCCCGACCCGTCTTTGGCCGCAAAGACGCCCTGCCCATTGCGCTCGTCTGCCGCAAAGCGGCCCTCGTAGACATCGCCATTGGCATAGGTCAGCTTTCCTTGGCCGACCTTTTGGCCATTCACAAAAGCCCCGATATAGCTGTCGCCATTGGCTTGGGTCAGCGTACCTTGGCCGTTGATCTGACCGCCCACCCAGTTGCCCTCGTAGACCACGCCCGAGGGCATGGCCAATTTGCCCGCCCCTTCGGGCATGCCCGCTTTGAAGCCGCCTTGGTAGAATGTGCCATCGGCATAGGTCATCTTGCCTAGACCTTCTTTGACGCCTGCAACCCAAGTGCCTTCATAGATTGTGCCATCCGGGTCAGTCATCACCCCTTGGCCATCCTGTTTACCGGCCACAAAGGCGCCCTTATAAGATGCGCCATTGGCATAGGTAGAGCCCCCTTCGCCGGTCATAGAACCTTCGACCCAAGCGCCGTCATAGGTGCTGCCGTCCGAAAAGGTCATCTTGCCGGTGCCGTGGGGCTTTCCCTTGGCAAAGGTGCCGATATAAAACGAGCCGTTGGGATAGATCGCCTTGCCCTTGCCGGTGATCTCTCCGGCCACCCAGTCGCCGGTATATTCAAAGCCATTGGGCAGTTGATAGGTGCCGGTGCCATCCTGACGCCCGTCTTTGAACGTGCCTTCATAGATCGACCCGTCCTCGTATTGCTTGCGCACGACCTCTTGGGCGCAGGCGGGCATCACCCCCAGCGCCAGCGCCAAGCCCAAGCTCATGACCCATGCGCCAGACGTCATGCCATCTCTCCACATTCCTACCGCTCCAAACCCTATCCTTCGGCCCAAGGCCTGACAAGCGCTGCGGGTGCTGCTTTGGCTTTTCCTTGGCCCACAACCTGCTAGAACCACCCCAAGCGATGGAGAGTCCAATGCCTGCAACCTTTCGTCTGACCCTTGTGCAAGCCAATCCCGCCGTGGGGGATCTGGCAGGCAATGCCGCCCTTGCCCGTCAGGCTTGGGCCACGGGCAAGGCGGCGGGGGCCGATCTGGTGGCGCTGACCGAGATGTTTATCACCGGCTATCAAACCCAAGACCTGATCCTGAAACGCGCCTTTGCCGAGGCGGCTTTGGCCGCTTTGGCCCAGTTGGCGCGCGATTGCGCCGATGGCCCCGCCTTGGGGATCGGCGGACCTGCGCTGTGCGAGGGCAAGCTGTTTAACGCCTATCATATCCTGCAAGGCGGCCATATTGCGGCGACCATTCTGAAGCACGAATTGCCCAACAACAGCGTGTTTGACGAAAAGCGCCTGTTTGCCCCTGCCGATATTCACGGCCCCATCCCGATCGGCCCTGTGCGTCTTGGCATTCCGATTTGCGAAGATGCTTGGCACGCCGATGTCTGCGAGACTTTGGCCGAGACGGGGGCAGAGATTTTGCTGGTGCCGAATGGGTCGCCCTATCATCGCGGCAAGACGGATGTACGATTGAACCTGATGCTGAACCGCGTGGTCGAGACGGGGTTGCCGCTGGTCTATCTGAATATGATCGGCGGTCAGGACGATCAGGTGTTTGACGGGGCCTCTTTCGTGCTGAACCCCGGCGGGGGGCTGGCCTGCCAATTGCCGCAATTTGAAGCGGCGGTGGAGCATTTGGAGTTTGCGCAAACGGCGGACGGATGGGTGGCTTTGCCCGCCCGCCTGTCGCTGCTGCCCGACGCGCAAGAGGCGGATTACCACGCCATGGTGCTGTCGCTGCGCGATTATTGCGCCAAAACCGGCTTTGGCAAGGTGCTGTTGGGCCTGTCGGGCGGGGTGGACAGCGCCTTGGTGGCAGCGGTGGCGGTGGATGCGCTGGGGGCCGACAAGGTGCGCTGTGTCATGCTGCCCTCGCGCTATACCTCGGCCCATTCGCTGGAAGATGCCGTGGCTGTGGCCCGCGCTTTGGGCACAAGGCTTGACACAGTGCCGATCGCTGGCCCGCAACAGGCGGTGTCAGATGCCCTCTCGCCGCTGTTTGCCGGCACGCAGGCGGGCATCACCGAAGAAAACATCCAATCGCGCCTGCGTGGGCTGTTGTTGATGGCGCTGTCGAACAAGTTTGGCGAGATGCTGTTGACCACCGGCAACAAGTCGGAAATGGCCGTGGGCTATTGCACGATCTACGGCGATATGAACGGCGGGTATAATCCGCTGAAAGACATGTACAAAACCCGCGTCTTTGCCACCTGCCTGTGGCGTAATGCCACCCACCGCCCTTGGATGCTAGGCCCCGCAGGTGTGGTGATTGCGCCCCGCGTGATCGAAAAGCCGCCCTCAGCCGAGCTGCGCGACAATCAAACCGACCAAGACAGCCTGCCCCCCTATGAGGTGCTGGACGCCATCTTGCACGGGCTGGTCGAGGAAGATCTGTCGGTGGCCGAGATCGCGGCGCGCGGTTTTGATCTGTCCACGGTGCAGCGGATCGAGCATCTTTTGTACATCAGCGAATACAAACGCTTCCAATCAGCCCCCGGCACGCGGCTGACCCCAAAAGCCTTTTGGCTGGATCGCCGCTATCCCATCGCCAACCGTTGGCGGGATCGGTCGTGAGCCTCGCACTGTATGCCCTTGCCGCTTTGGCCGAGATTGCGGGGTGTTTTGCGGTGTGGAGCTGGTGGCGCGGCGCTTCGGCGCTGTGGCTTGTTCCGGCGGCGGCCAGCCTTGCCGCCTT
>Ga0209499_1001306_pt1 | contig 17528 bp, 25 predicted proteins | sample C_130208_EF_Meta_FD_187306 | JGI IMG/M metagenome (GOLD analysis project Ga0209499, IMG submission 187306) | Freshwater microbial communities from Lake Croche, Canada to study carbon cycling - C_130208_EF_MetaG (SPAdes) (version 2) | ecosystem: Environmental > Aquatic > Freshwater > Lake...
CGAAAGCGTTGGAGCAGCACCCGCAGACCACTTGACGGCCGTCGCATATGTCACAATTCGCGATCCGGTCGCATCTTGCTTGACGATCAGATTGTAAGTCCCGCCCGCTGACAGTCCTGATATCGTCAAATTGCATGCGCCGGAGAGCGGTAATGTTGCAACCTTGAGGTAATCCGCTGACCATGTTGTGTTTGCCGCATAGGTCAGGGTGCTATTTGAGACGCCCAAGCGAGCGTTGGCGAGCGTGCCACTCGTGACGTTATTGGCGTTGGTGGTGTCTGTTGTGGCTGATGTAGCGAGGCCACTGACTTGGCCGGATGCAATTGCAATCGTGGTATTTGATGCCGCAGTGATCCGCCCATAGACATCCACCGTGACCACCGGCACCACCGTTGCCGATCCGTAGACACCCGCCGTGGCACCGCTTGTGGCAAGTGCCAGCGTTCGGCCTGTTGACAGTGATCCGCCGCCCGTCAAGCCTGTACCGGCTGTGATGATCGTGGCTTGCAAAGCGTAAGTTGATGCCGCTGTTGCCGCTGTCAGCCCGTCAGTGATATTGTACCCGGCCAGCGTGTTTGGCAGGCCCGTGAGCGTGCCGAATGCGTGAGTGTGGCCCAAAGCGGAGTAAGTCGCATTGGCCGCTGTGATCGTGAGATAAACACCCAGATTAGGCGTGCCAGTCAGGTCGCTGTAGAGTCCACTGGTAGCGACATTGGCGAATGTTGGTTTGCTGGTGATATTCGACCAGGGTAAATTACTTGTAGCCGATCCACCACCGCCCGTGGCTGATAATAGCCCGTTTGCCAGTATCGCCAAATTAGCCCCAACAATAATCCCACCCAAAGTGGAAGTCGTGGCAGGCACTGACGATCCGCCAATGATCGTGACGGTTCCCGATCTGACGATGGTGATTGTGTTGCTACTGGATTTCCGGACGACAATTGCAATACTCATTCGGTCACACTCTGTAAGATTGTCGCCCCACCCCTTATTTCATATTCAACCGCGCCGGTCGTAGTAATGAGTTTCAAGTCATACACATAGTTTCCGGCGGTCAAGTTTGATGTCTGGGACGAAGGCATCGCAATCACTGTTGTGCCATTAATTGCCGACAGTATTGTGATCTCTCCTGTTGCTGACGTCAGATTGGCGATGGTTGTACCGTTATTGCTGGTGAAATCCGTTTTTATCTTCATTCGCAAAGAGCATCCTGTCAGGTTGGTGGCCGTTCCGTCTACTTCTTGAAACGTGATGTATAGAGACCAGTCCGCACCCTTTTCGATGTCGTTAATGAGGAAATACGCCGCGCTCATATTGCCCCCATTAGCATAAGTTTGAGTGCTTCGTCCCTGAATCGGTCGTTTTCAAATTGGCTAAGTGATTCCTTCTCTTCGAATTGGTCAAACGACTTTTTCGTCTTACCCCGCTGCCTTGCAAAGGCTTGATCTTCTTCTGATTCCTCAGAGTCAGAAGGTTTACCCTTCGGCTTATCTTTCGGGTCGCCTTGGCCCGCTTCCGGCTTAGCCTTATCGCCGTTTGGTTTACCTGCGGGCTTTGCGAATCCTTCTTCTTCTCCTTCTTCTCCTTCTTCCTCTTCTTCTTCCGTTGCTTCCTCACTACCTTCAGCAGGGGCCTGAGATACGAGCATCAGCAGATTGTTCATCTCGTCTGTGATGGATGTCAGGACTTCAACCATAGCCCGGAGTTTCATTTCGTTCTTGCCGGACAAGACTCTTCCGGCTTTGATGTCTAGGCGTGCGATCCCCCAAAATATCCTTCTTGCCTTCGCAACAAAACTGACAAAGGCTTCTGGAAGATCTTCATGGTTTTCGCTTAACTTCTTGACTGCCAGTATTCTCGCTTCGTCGTTTGCTGGTATAGTCACCGGTGATACTTCCTTAAGACTTGCTCGGTGGATAAGCCGGATTGATTTGCGTCCCTTTAGCCTGCGATCATCGTCAGCGGTTGGTTTGTATCCAGCCTTCTGCCACATAGCCTTGAGTTGGCCCGCCGTGACCTGGCTTGTTTCAAGCCCTTCGCGATCCAGTCCGACCGAGAGCTTTTGTACGACACGATCCATCAAGAGGATGCGGGCTTCCTTGCCGGAAGTCACGTCACTAAACTTCCCTTCGACGAATAGGCCCCGATCATCTTCATAGGCTTTCACGAACCTTCCGGCGGGTCGATCATGGTCGTGCCCAACTCCGCCCATAAAGCCCTCGTCAAGGAATTTCGGCAATGAGTCCCGAAATGCACCGGGCAAGATCACATCGCCGTGCTTGTCAATATTCCAGAATACGGACCCATATCCTTCAAAACCGCCTGTATTGCTTGACCTCTTGAGGTCTAAGTATATCTTCACTGGTTGGTCCCTTGGTTGCGGTTTTGGCCTTGTCGATATTGAGTATGTTACAATTCGGGCTGCTCGCTAGCAAGTCGTCATTCATCGACTTCTAACCGTAGGCTTCCTTGGGTCGTCAAGTCAATTAGCGGCGGACTTGCCCTTGGAGTCACGGATTGTACTGTGATTTTACCCGCTTCAATTCGTGTTGGTGTCGCGAAACGGGTCTCTTCGAAATCTAATACTGGGTTCACGGCACATCGGCAATTCGGATGCAGAGGCGGACATCTGATCTGTGAATAACTTGCGTTTCCGCTCATGTTGATGGCAAAGTTTGAGCCTTTTGCGATTTGCCTTGGAAGACCTTCCTTGTCAAGCCCGACAGCATGGCATAGTTCGCACGCATCTGATGACAGACACCATTCAAAGCCTAGAACCTCCTCAAAGTCGGCCACCCCTTCGATGTATCCGATGTTGTTCGACCGTGCCGATTCGGTGTGAGCGATCCTGCGAGCCCGCCATGCTGAATCGGTGCTGAAAAACTTTTCGAGTTTTTGGGTCAAAGACAGAATGGTTTGCCCGCTCTTCTGATTGTCCAGAATCTCCTGCCTGAGTTCAGCCAGTATTTGATCGTAAGCCTTCCCCGTTGTCGCTGTAAGCTCATCTATGGTCGTCTGGCACAGACCGACAAGGCTGTCGGTAATCTGTTCGTAAACCGATTGATTCGTGATTGACCATTCGTCAGCGGGCTCCAAGCCGTATCGCACCGTAGCGGTCCGTGCAGATTGGTCGATTTGAGCCGTAAACTTGGCTATAAACCGTTTGACATGCTTATTTTCGCGTATCTCGAAAAACGTGCCTGTAACCTTTGGAGCCCGCTTTTGCACTGGCCCCATTGCTACCCTGATCTTTTCGGCGTAGATCGGCTTGATTGCCCGCCAATATTCCAGACATAGGGCTTGGATCGGCAGGAAAAGCTGGTTCTCGTATTCGCGGGGAATGAGTTGTTTAGGCGGTTTCGGCTTCGGCGTTTGCCGCTTCTTCGGTTGTTTCGTCTTCCTCTTCGGACTCATTAGGCTGTTTGCCATCGTATCCTCCGTTCCCCATCATTGGTGCTGGTTGGGCTTTTGTCACATCCGCTGCGAACAGGTCGCCACATTCGATCTCCTCGAGACCCACCATCATTCTCGCTTCGTTTCGAGTGATGATATTCTCCTTGAACAGCATTGTCGCCTTGGATGCAAGCTGTTCGTGATCTTCTGACAAAGCTTCGACGTTTGCGTAGTTCCACTTCAAATACATCCGCCCGGATGGGTCGTAAAGCCTGAGCAACTGCTTTTCGATTGAGGTTGACAGAAGTTCATGGAATGGAATAATTGAATTCATCCATGCCGCCCGCTGAGCCTCTCTGTAGTTGGCATATGTCTTGCCCTCATCTGGTAGGCCAAGAACCATCGGCGAAACGCCCATCGCCGAACAGATGCGTGCGACAGCGGTTCCGTCTACGTTTGGAAGCATCATTTCGGCGGGTTTCGTGCCGATTGATTCGACTAAAGCGGGAGATGTCAGGATAAGCGGTTGGCCTTGCCGATCCAATCCGATTGACTGCATGATTGATTGTTTGAGCGTTTCCGCCTGAGTCTTGTTGAGTGCGTTTTCGCCAGTTGGTGAAATAACCATATTGGTTACACCCACGTTTTTCAGGATGCTTGCGGTATAACCTGAGATCATATTGATTAACGCCACTTCCCGGCAGCAAGCCAGCAGAGGCGAGTATCCAAGGCGGTCGTTCCAAGGATCAATCCCTTTTTTGAATTCGACAATTTGTGCTGGATCGAAAATTTCCGGACGTCCGGTGCTTGCTGGTATATACTTCCAAGCATTCAGATAAACCGAACCGTCAGTGGGGAAGTCCGGTGCCATGTATCGACCATCAAGCCAATAAAGTTCAGCCACCCGCCCGCCTGCGTTTGGAACGATTGCCCAGTATCCATTGCCGACACAAAGCGTATCAATGATGGTTGCCGAAAGTAAGGCATGGCCTGAATATATCGGGTTGGGGTTCTTAATCAAGTCGAGAAGCGGGTGCCCTTCAAGTTGCACGGCTTCACCATACTTTGTTTTGATCCAAAGTTCCAAGGGAACCGATGTGGCGTTGCGTGTGATCCAATCGAGACCTAAAGCCACGACCGGGTTTTGCCTGAAATCGCCTGCTTCTTGGATCCAATTGAAGCGTGCCGATGGAATTTGGGCCGCTCTAATCGCGTAGAATCCGCCCCCGCCGCCCCGGCCTGAGAACAGGAACCTTGCTGGTGCCGATGCCCATGTGCCGATTGAGTTTACCGCACGACCAAGCATGTTCGGAATGTTCGCCATCTTTTAGCCCCCTTGAGGTGTGTATCCCTATCGTTATACTAACGACATTCCGACTCGTCTTGATAGATAATTGAAGCCGAGACTCATCGCATCAACGATGTCATCATGGGCGTCAACACCATCTTTGCCCGTAAAGGCAGGCACTTCGTCCATGAAGGCGGTTATGTGCGAGCCTTTGACAAGCCGGATTTTGTCATTCGACGCCGCCCTTGCGGCTGGTGTAGCACGGAAGTATTTGTCGCCTGATGCTGATTCTTCAAAAACAATGTAGCCTTCAAGTTGTTGACGCATAAACTGGTTGACCCGTTTTCCGGCACTGCCCGGTTCCCGCTCGAGCAAGATGATGACGTCCTCGCCATCAGATTCGGCTGTTTCGCGTTGGATCCTATCTAAATCTGATGGCCCGTATTGGCCCCGGACAATTGAATCAATGAAATACTCTTCTTCGATCTTGTGTATTCGTAGTCCAACCGAGTAATCGCCGCCGCCGGGCGTTGCCGCTGTATCCCACGACCGCACGCTTAACCTCGGCCCTTCCGGCAATTGATTGACGATTTTGAACCATCTGCGATCAAACAAAGCTGAACCGTCGAGAACGTCCCAGTCACCGTGCTTGATCCGGGCCCGTTCGGTCGGCAGCAGATTGTCAAGCGTTTCACCGTAAGCCTTTTGGTCAAGGTGGGGATTGTCTAAATAAGAGGCTGGAATAAAAAAACGCCCAGTCGCTTGGGATTTGACGAATCGTGATCGGACCCAAGCGTGACCTGTTCCGCCGGGGTTTGATGCCGCCGCTGTCAGTAGCGGCAATGTCGAGCCGAGCGGTCGTCTCTGACGGCTGAACAGGAACGTGTACTGCTCTTCAGGGAAGTCGGTCAACTCGTCCCAGCATACGATGTTGTACTTGCCGCCTCTGTACTTAAGATGATCCTTGGGTCCGTTGCAGTGCCCGAACTGAAGAACCGCCCCAGTGTCGAACTGGAAGCGGTTGTGCTGTGCCTGCCATGTCACGCCTTCTCGACCGAACAACCACTCTTGAGCGCGGTTCAGAATCCCTTCCGGCTGATTGAGATCGACGAAAGTCTTCCGAAGTATCAAAGCAGAATAGTCTGAATCCTGAAGCCAATCATCCTGAAGAGCCAGCATAAGAAGGGCGTCTGATTTGCCGCCCCCGCCTGCCCCTCCGTAAAATATCTCGCGATATTGGCCTGTTCTTGCTAACGCCAGAAAGGCTCTCTGTTTTTTACTCGGCTTGTGAAGCGAGTATTTGAGGTTCTGGGTTTTGCATATCAACGATGCCAAGTACTCGTAGTTCGTTGATAACACCCGTAATATCCTCGACAGATAGCTTTTGATCCACTGTGACGCCTTCCGCACCATTCACAATAACAGAAACCGCTGCTGAAGGTCCCTGTACGGCTTGGAGCCCCATGTGAGCGGTTGCCCGATTCTCGCTCGCCATTGTTACTAGCAATCGCGTAAGGGCTATCTTATTACGCACTACGGTGGTCTTGTTGAGTTCCTGAACAAGCATAAGAGGTAAGGCCTCTAAAAGTTTGTCAGGAATGTTCCATCGCTGATTGAGTGCCTTTTGAACCATCTTGATAGCAGAGCGTTTGGTAAGATCATAAAGTTCTGTCTCGCTTTCGCCCCTTTCCCCTTTTTCGGGGGGGGTATCTGGAGTCGTATTGGTCATTTATCTACTCTGTTCAGTGTTGTCTTCTTGACTGCTTCTATCCATAATGGGTATGGGTTGGCCGGAGTCATGGCTCTGCCTTGGTTTTTTTTGCCTTCTCGGCTATAACGGATTTTCGTTTGCTGTAAGGTGTCCACTTCTTTGGTATTCGTGCTTTTGCCAGTTCCCTGTCTTCTCCAATCAAAACTGGTAATCCTCGGCTTTCTGCAAGCCGCGCAATCTCCTCGGTTTCCATGCCGAGTTGGATTTTGATATCCTTCACCGACTTTCCGGCTTTGATTAACTCCACGACGATATCGCCCATCGGACGTACCCCGTGTTGGCCCCGTGCGCGGTTGTGACGAATAGTTGAGTATTGTGCGTGTGATCGTGAAGCCTCGACAAACACGACCGGGACGAGCGATCCCGTCATCTCTCTGATCCTCGGATCATCTGACGCTTTCCAACGATGTTCGCCGTCAATAATCACTCTCGTTCCTGCGTGGACAACAAGCGGTTGCGTCCATCCGTCTTCGATGATCGAGCGTTTTAAGAGTTCGTGTTCCGGTCCGAATTGACGATTCGGGTTGTAATCGTTCGCTTTGAGTTTCGATCTGTCTATCCAAACGACTTTGCCGATTGGTTGATTGTCAGTTCCTATTTTCATTTGCCGCCTTCTTCCAGTTTGATTCTGTGATTCAGGATATCTTTAGTTGCCTTCTGCTCTTGGCGGCCAAACTTGTTTCCGCCAGCCAAAACAATTTTGTAGAGTTTTCGCCAGCACATCGAGGTTTCGGGATGTGGTTCGTGGTCAGGCATTACATCAGGCGTGTAATTATTGTGGATGCTGATTACCTTTCGTATAGCATCCCGGACTTCGTCTCTTGAATCAGGCGTCAATCGAGCAAAACCGATTTCGAATTTAGCCTTCCATGAAACGTCTGATTCTTTTGCGCCGAAGCCTGTGTAAAGTTCCGTGTTGGCGTATCGGGCTGCTGTCGCGGCTCCAGGCACTCGGTGGATCATTCGTTCCCATAGATCTGGCCAACATGTCGCATACCTGTGCAATCCTCGTATTGGCTGTTCGCCAAATGCTGGTGAGCATCGTTGCGATACGATAGATAAACCTGATTTCTGCATGACATCGTAAGCCTTGTTATAATCCCATCCAAACCGTTGCGGAGCCGTCCAGATATCATCCGCAAGCCAATCGTACACCGGATAACACTTCACTACGTTTTTATGTTTATCTGATGGCGAAAAAAAAGCGCGTTCAGAATCCGATTTGTGCTGGATAGCCCGCAGCCGTGTAATCGACTCTTGCATTCTGATACCCATAACCAACGCAGTCGATTCAGCCCGTTTTGCTAGCATGAGTGCCGAAAAATAGGCGATCTCCATCCCCATTCGAAAGTCGGGATGTTTTGTGATGACGTTTGCGGGTAGAGGTCGCACCCAAATATCTTTTTCGTCAGGGTGAAATGGATACCAGTCAGGCGATGTCGCCGAACAAGCGTTCCGAGCCTTCAAAGGCAGGCAGAACCATTTCAGACATACTTCGGGCAGCTTTCTGACCCTTTCGACGTACTCGACTGTTTCGGGCGGTATCGCTTCTTCATCGTAAAAATGGACTTCAACGGGCAACCGTCTTAGTTCCTTTGCCGTAGCTATTGTCGCCTGAAGTGCTGCTGTTGAGTCCTTGCCGCCTGAAAACGAAACGACAACATTATCGTAAGTCTCGTAAGCAACACGGACCCGATATTTTGCCGCCGTCCAGACGTCATACGGAAGCGTTTTGAACAAGTCAGCCACTGTTAATCGCCTTGTCTCATTTGACCGCAACCGCAACTGTTTAGTTTTGCGGTTGCCGCCAAGTTTTGCATTCAAATAGTTCTGATGCTTTTGATCTTTGCCGCCGATACACCGTCTACGATTGTCCGGTTGACCATCGGGTGGTCGTCATCTTGCGGGCCAAAATCGCTTTCGGGGTGAAATGCGATCACGTCCATGGTTTCGCCTTCTGTTCTGAATCGGTGAAGACCGTCAGGCGTGATGACGAAAGCGAGGCCCGGAATTAACGCATATTCGTTATCTGGCGTGATTGCTACACCACGACCTCGGGCAACGATGCCGATCCTTGCTGATGGGTGGATATGCATCGTCTGGTCAATCCCTTGCGGGAAGTGAAGGTGGTTTAAACACGGGTCGCCGTATTTGTCAGGTGGCAAAAGCAATGAGTCGGTGCATCCGTCAATGTAGCGTAGCCTACCCGTTTGCTCGATTGGCCCACCCTTGAGCGTTGTGCCTGAATGGTTGTTTTTGACGGCGAGAAAATGCCCGCCGTTTTCTTCTGTCACGTTCGTGTTTGTGAATTTTGCGGGCCCGGCAAAACGTCCGTATTCGCCCGGGCGGATAGCATGGCGGCGGGTTGGCGTGCTCACCAAGACCGTTGCGTTGAAAGCGTATACATACGCTGTGTCGCCTTTAACCACTTCGGACGTCTTGTCCCACCCTGTAGTCAAACAGCCTAGGCATGGGTGTTTTGGGTCCCCGCCTTCGGTTATTTGTCCGGACTCAATCACCAAGAATTCGTCAGACATGTTGTGCATAGCTCCTTAAGGCTCGTAATACCGCAATACCACTCGTGACAGAGACGTCTTTGGATTTCAGCGCGTTTATGATTGACAGCGCTTCTTCAAACTCGGATCCGGTGTAGGCAAGAACAAGCGTCCTGACGCCAAATACGTCAGGTGCTTCTTCCTCTGTTTCGTTGCGTTCTTCTTCGTCGTCGGTTTCGTCGTCGTCTTCATCCCTCGCTAACACGGAGTCCTGAAGCATCTGGCTTGCTGCGTCATCAAGCAATCTGTCGATTTCTTTCGAAGTAAAACCTGTGATTTCGATTGAATCAAGCGAGCTTTCGAGTTCGCGTAAGGTTTTGCCGAGAGCTACGTTATCCCATTCCGCTTTTTCGGCCGTGCGGTTGTCCGCAATCGCGTAAGCAACGGCGGACGATCCGTCTAACGTAGATCGTACGGCATCAATCTTGTCCCATCCCAGACGCCTGGCTGCTTCGTAGGTGCCGTTGCCTTTAAGGATGATGTTCCGGGCATCAACAACGATTGGGGTTTGCTGCCCAAAAGCCCTCAGGCTAGCCATGATGGATTGGATGTTGTCTTCGGGGTGTCTTCGGACGTTTGCGGGGTCCGGCGAGACTGAATCCAGTTTGATCGCAAGCGTTTTCAATGCCATGTGGTATCCTCTCAGGTGTTACCTTGTTGGTACATATATACTTGTATAGGCGTCTAAATGTCAAGTTTTATCAGGCCGACAAGTCTTCGTGTTCGGATTGTCGCACGGCGTCAGTAAACGCCTGAAGTTCTCGTTTGTTCACGAGATGTCTTCGTATTCAAACGTGACGACTTTAACCGTCTTGCCGCCCGGCACAACTTGTTTACCTTCGAGCCCACGCACAAGCACAAAGGCAAAGTCTGAAAAAAGATGTGCCACCATCTTCAGTTTGGCGATCCCTTTGGAGGCGAAACGGGTTGCCCCTTTAACTTCATGATATTCGACATATCCCTGATTTGTGATGACCAGGAAGTCCGGTTCGTATCGCACGCCTGTGCCTGTTCTGAGGCTTCCCGGCTTGAGGTAATAGGCTTGGATTTCTTTTAATCGGTGTCGCTCTTCAAGTATCCTCAGATAAGCCAGTTCGTGCTTGCTGTCGATATCTTTCGGCAGTTCAGGCTTTGGTTTGACTCTTGCTCTTTGTCTTGGTTGCGTTTTGTACACTCGCGTCCCTCCTTCCTGCGGCTGATTTCAGGATTGTTTCTTTCCAGAGGTCGGACCGCTTCAAGCCCCGATGTCCGTTGCTGGTTTGGTGTAATTCGTCCAGCACAAAGGCTAGCAAATCGTCGCTTGTTAGCCATCCTGCCAGTTCTAGGTAATGAATGTTCATTCCTTGTCCTCTTGGCTAAGCCGGGTTTCGCAATGCTTTTTGGCTTCGTCGAATGTTTTGAACCTTGTCGCCGTCTGCCAGACTGACATCAAGATAAATCCGGGCGCGTTTTCGTCTTTGCTGTTTGTTCCGAGCATCGCTTCAAAATAACCGTGCTCTGGGTCTGGGCCGAGAATCGTAGCCCAGCGTTTTGGGGTGGTCAGGAGCCATTGTTTCATGATTGTTCCGTTTCCTCTTCGAGGTTCGCCATGGTTTGAAGTGCCCACAGGTAATCTTTTAGTGCGGTATATTCCGGGTGATATCTTGCCCGGCTTTCATCGAGCCCTTTTATCAGGCTTTTGTGGTTCTCAAGGTTGGTTGTTACCGCCTTGATTAATTCGTCAAGATCACCTGAATTGAATGCATCTGTAATTGTGTCGAAACGTGCGAGTCGTTTCGGTAATCGCGCCAGCATGTTATCTCCCCTCGGTTTTAAGTTTGTAGGTGCTGTTTGCTGCGTTGGTCGCGAATGAGGCTAAACGCATATTCCGTTCGTGGTCCCTCAATCGCTCTTTGGTCTTTTCCTGCTTGATCCTGCGAGCATGGACAGCGTACATTTCGCTGATTTGGTGCTGGCATTTCAGGGTTCCATAAACAATTGTTCCCTGTTTGAATGCGTTGACCAAGTCGTCAGGTGGGGTTGGCATAGCACAAATCTGCTTGTCTGTCGGTATTTTCCCTCGCTTTTCAACGAATTCCTCGTACATCCGCACACGCTGTTTTAAAGCCTTTTGATACTCGTAGACGTTGTTCGATTTCATTTTGCGTGACTCCTAAGTCCTTTTGTTGCCTCTGGATTTTGACGATTTCGAGTATTTCGCTGTCCGCCAGATTGACCCATTTGTCTGCGACACGGCTGATATGGTCAAGTGGCGACAAATCGCGAATTGCTCTGCCGTGAAAGATGCTGTTCATTCCGGATGGATGATGGACGATTGGAGCCGGAATATATCGCCCTGTTTGTGGTTTTCGCATGGCTTACCCTTGGAGCCTGCCATCCGTGGCGGGAGATCCTTCTGCTGACTCCGCTTGGCGGGTGGACTGTTCAAAGAGCCCGCCTTGCTTCAAACAATTTCGGTCAGGATTCCAGCCCGTTTGGCTTCGGCCAGAGCAATTTGGCGAAGCTCAGTTGCCTTGGCAATAATCATTGAATCAGCAGTCGGCAGTTCGTGGATGACGTGCTTATCCAATAGCAATACAAGGGTTTTGATAGCGTGAGCCATCAGCAGGAAGGTCGATTCGTTGAGCTCTGTATAGGTTGTCGATTTACTGTTGACAGTAATCGTCGGTGTCAATTCGGGTTCGACCGGGGTTGATTCAACCGGGCTTGGAGCGTTTGCTGCCGCCATCTCCGCCTTTGTCCGGTTGATCTCGTCACGTTCAGCCTTTAACTTGGCCCGTTCGACCTCGATTTCGGCTAGCATTCTGGCCCGTTCGGCCTGAATACCCGCCTGTAATGCCATTTTGTCGAGTTCCGCCCGGCACAACTTGGTGAGCTCTTTGAATGCTTCAAAAGCGTCAGGATAGTATTCTTCCCAGTCCCGGCCTTTGTAGATGCTTTCGGCCTTGTCTAAATCCAGTTGAATTGCTTCGGCTGTTGGTTTTAACAATTGCCCGAAAGCGCGTATTGTCCTAATCGCGGTTTCGTGTCCGGCCTTCCGGGTTTGTTCCTGCTTCTCCCACGCTTCAAGCGGTTCGCGTATCTCGTCTCTGAGCGTATCAAGGGCTGTCCGTATCCTTCGACGTTCGCCATCGATTGCGGTTGTCTGAGCCTTGAGATCGGCCACAAGCGTTTTACCGATGTCATCGAGGAATGTTTTGCTTCGGACCACTTTAAAGGCGGTCGAAACGATTGCTGATCTGTTTCTGGCCACCGAAAGATCTTGATCCCCCGGCAGCTTTCTGGCTTCGTCATTTATGCGAACCAGTATTTCGTTGATTTTATCCGGGCTTGCGAATAACTCGGCCGGGCTTATCCCGTTGAGCGCAACTATTTCGGTTTTTGCTTCTATCGTATCACTCGACATCCCAATTACTCCCGTTGGCTGTGATTGCTTCTCGCACCACCATCAGTCCTTGATAGTCCTTGTAAACGACATGTGCATCTAAAAATGGGTATTTGACCCAAATTAAAAATTGCCTCGTCCTGTTATTCTCCCGCTTTGTTTTTATCGACACGATTCGCCCGCTTTGGCTTGAGTTTGGGACTGAGTTGTCCCGGACTTCGTCGCCCACTTGATACATGCTTTTCGCCTTTCATTGGGCTAAACACTTCTGTGCATAGGGGCAAAATCTTGAAGGCTCTTGACGCAACTGATTCTAAGATCTGTTTCGTCTTTAACGCCTTGAGGTGGCCCGCGACACCCGAACGATTAATACCACCCATCGCTTCGGCCACATCGCTAAGCAGAGGCCAATACCCGTTATTCGAGTGGTAATCGAGGATGATCTTGGCACAAAGCATTTGCCTTGTCGTCAATGGCCTTGGTTTGGCTGGCGTTTTCATTCGTCTTCCATCAAGTCTGCACCTGCTTTAAGCAATAGTCCTGGCCATTTGCCCTGCTCAATTGCCGTCCGGACTTCCCGGCGGGCTTGGATTTTGACACAGTCCCAATCGGCTGGTATGCCCCGACTCGCGAATTCGTTCATTCGGGTTTCGACGACCCATGTCACATAAAGCTCGTGACGCTCTTCCATTTGGGTGTTCCTTCACTGTTGTTTTATTGTTGTTGACCTGCGAATAGTAATAGCTTGTGGTCTTGAGGTCAAGAAGTAAATCGCTTTTATTGGCGGATTGTTTTTAGTCCTGCGTAAATACATTCCGTATTAGGGTCCCTTTGTGAGACATTCCGAAACAATTTTTCGGTGGCATATCCACGAAAATGTGCTCTTGCGGCATCAAGCAAAACATCTTGGTCGTCATTTTCGAAGTCCAGACCAAGGCGTCTGTACCATTCAATCGTCTTGCTGATTGATTCCTGAACCTGTTCGATTCCGTGCCGTTCGACCTCCTCGTCTGCAAGTTGTGTTCCTAAATATCTTTGGCCCGAATAGCATGAGCAGCGAAAGGCTCGGTTTGTCAGTCGGTATGATCCTCCTACTGGCGATCTTGTCATCTGTGGGGCCATGATCGTGCCCCGCCCATCGCACATCCCGCAAGTTGTCGTCTGGTAATTCATCGGTCGAGTGTCTCCGCCATAAGCCCTTCAGTGCGGCATATATCCGCCGCAAACATCAGGGATTTGCCTTGTGCCAGTAACTCGTTTGTCCGCTTCTTTCGACGTTCCGACAGTTGGTAAGCGATTATCCGCTCCTCTTCGCGTTTGGCGTTCTGTTCGTTGACTTTCTTCTGCTTGACGTCTGCCGCCTCCTTCTTCGATCTGGCGTCTTCCGGCGTTAGAACTATCGACTCGTTGCCGAGCACGACCGCTAACGGAACGGCAGAAGGTCTTAATGGCGGTTGATTAGGATATGGTCTTGCGGCGTCAAGCCATTCACCGTTGATCTTGACCCGCTTGCCATCTTTTGTCGTAATCCGTTCCGGCTTTACGGGTGCGGGTTTCTCGTCTGGAAGGTCGTTAAACTTGAGTTCGAGGATTTTCGGGCTGCGAATCGTACTGGCCATCGCCGCCACTTCCCTTAACACCGCCAATAGTCTCCAATCGTCCGCCGCTGTTCCGCTTGAGATGTGAGCGTAGAGCCATCGTTCGGCGATCGGCCCGGCTTGAATGGCGAGCCCCTTGAGGGAATCAGGGATGATGGTTGGCTTTGATGCGGGCAGGATTGCGTCTGATACGGTTTCGAACGGTTCAGGCCCGCCGCCGTAGGCTACTTGCGGGGTTATAATACCTTCCGAAGGAAGAGGGGATATATTATTAGATAGGACATTTTGTCCATCGTGATAGGACTTTTTGTCCCATCTGGTAGATAGGACATTTTGTCCTATCACTTCGTTTTGTGATGGGACATTTTGTCCTATCGTTTTCGCCTGTTGCCAAGCCCTGATTATATCGGTTCTGGTTGTGACCCAGATGCCTCTCGGATACCTTTTGTAGGCCACCAAACCGATTTTTTCGAGTCGTTGCAAAGACCGCGTAACGGTTTTGGCTTCGATCTTTAAATCCTTTGCGATACGCTCTCGGCCCGCATGTAACGCAACTTTCGCCCGCTTAGTGGAATTCTCCCAGCCTGCAATGTAGCCGTAAATTACGGCGTCAACCACATTTTCGACTCTCCCAAATATGTCCATCGGTATCGCAACGTATCGCCCACCCTGATCGTCCTTCATTCCAGCCTTCTTTCGTTTGCCCGCTTGACTTACTTGGTCAACCAGACAACAATGGTATTGATGATGCTGCGGGCAAGTGGCGTTATGCCTCTTCGATCTTGTTTCGTCTCTCCCGGACTTTCTTGATCGAGGCCCTTGGTTGTCTTGTCTCTCGTTGGTAAGTAACCGCCGGGTTTGTCTCCCCGGCGGTTCAATTTTTTGTTTTGACCTTTAGAGGTCAAGAGTTTGCGTTTGTTCAAGGCTTTCGGCCTTTCGGGTTTTTGCGAGATAAACTTCTTCGCGATCAATCGCGATGCCCGGGTCGGCGTCAATTCCGATCCTGGCTTTATCGCCCCGTAAATCTACAATGTTGATCGTTGCGATTAATCGACCGTTCTCGTGGATGACGATCTTCTCGCGAGCCTTCCGTGACAGTACAAGCATGTTCTTACTCCTCCTCCGTGCTTAGGTCAGAATGGGGTTCCGTTTTCGTCGTACCTGTCGTCTCTGTCATCTCTGGCGGCTGGTGTCCGCCTTGCTGGTTGGCGAGGCTGATCTGGTGCCTTGTCCTTCCAACAATATTTGCTGCATCCCGGCTTGCCGTTCTTATACAGGCGTTTTGGAGCCCCGCAGTCGGCACATTCGCCTAGGTCGCCGCCGCCATCATCGTAATCTTGATGAGCGGGTCGCCGATCCTGAGCCGAACGCTGTTCGTACCCTGAGTTCTGTGGCATTGCCGCTTGACCATCATCGTCTTCTGGAGCCAGACCAAGCAAAGTCAGGATTGAATACCGCCGAAAATACGTCAGGCGGGATCCAAATGTTTGAGGCTTTTCGTCGATAAAAAGCGGTATTTCCTGCGTCTCGGATTCGCCCGATGCGACATGGATCAGACTCGTCACAAGCACGGTCGTTGCCGCCGCCCGATCAAACACTGTACGTTGCCTGAGGATAAGCCCACAGGCGGTCAATGGTTCGATCACGGCATCCATAACCGCCGCCATATCGGCATACTTGTACCGATCCGCCTTGGCGTTCTTATGGACGCTCACAGATTTGCCTTGAAAACAGAGCAGTGCTTCGTTCAGATTCTTCATTGTCTTCTCTCTCTCGTTGGTGAATTACTTCTTGTTCCCGAGCCGCCGCCCTTTGAGATAGGGAGCCGCATTGACGCCCATTTCGTCGCAAATTGCCCGCACCATAAGTGCTTGCAAGCTGATTCCGTATGTCGCCGAGTGGATTTTGAACCGTCTGTACAAGTCCTTCGGAACGTCCATAGCTACTCCTGTCTGTTCTTTGATTGTCGCTGGTGTCGTTATTCTCGCCGCCATGTTTGATCCCTTGTGGTCTTGAGGTCTAAAAGTTGGGGCCCGAAGGCCCCGGTCCGCCGGTCAGTTTGGAAGTGGCAAAACCTTTTTTGGATACTCCTTAAGGTTTTTGATCGCCTCAATGAAGTGTTTTCGGTCACTTGTAAAACGCATAATCCACATCCGAGAAAACACTGGGTTCTTGCTTTCACTAGCTAAATTCAAGCTGCTCATCGCTTGGGCGTAATTGAAACGACACCGAGCGTAGTACCACTCGTCGCTCCAGAATCTGCTGTTTTTCATTTTCCGGTCAAACGCATCAGTCTTTTGTGCATCCTTGGAGCGTTGCTTGTTGCTCATCGGCTTGGCGGTTGCTGCGATCATCGGTTTTGTCTCTTTCGTTGGTTGGTTAAAGCCTCGTCAGTGGCGGTAAAACCGCCAGACGCCCGCAGGCGTTTCGGCTTATTTGCTTAGTTCCGGCTGGATAGCCAAATCTGGAGGTCCCATAATTCGTCAATTCTCTTAACGACTTCCAGAATCTGGTCGTAGGCGTCCTCTATTGGCTTCCCGTATGCCGTCGAGACGCAATCCAGCCCTACGTTAGCTTTGTCGTGAACAAGGTTCATATAGCCTTGCTTGACGGATGCCGATCCAAAGCCTTCGTTGTCCCAGAATGTCAGCGTTTCGCTGTCAGTTGAATACATGGCCGCCTTGATGGCTTCGATATCCGTAGATTTCGATAACACCGTGCCTTCACCGTCATAAACTGATACCCGCATATTACGCTTGAGGGTGAGCATTAGAACCAATTCCATCGCCATTTCGGTTGAAACGGCTGATCTTGTTACTGTGGTCATTGTCTTGTCTCTTTCGTTTGTTGTTTCCGTTGATTCTTCCCTACACCAATACTATACATCCTAGACTCCTAGACGTCAAGGTTATTCCGAAGTTTTTTGAAAATTATTTTTCGGCGTGGTGGCGTGATTGGTTCGACCCTGTATTTGTAGGGTTTGTCTGGTTTGCCCCAGTACAACACGCGAACATCCCTTACGCCTATCGCGACAACATCCTTTGGCCGATCGGCCACGATGGCGTTCATGGCTCTCCGGACATCTTCGACTGATAGATAGATTCCGAGTTCGCGCAAGCACTTCCCGCCCTCAATCTCCACGATGAGTTGGTAGGCGGTTTCGTGCATTGAACTTGCTCCATCAATCAATTCAGGCTCCTGCGTAACAGACAAAACAGGTGTCAGCCCCGACAGGTTCGGGCTGTGGTCCAGTTGGAATTGGCTTGGTTTGAGCCTTCTCTTCGATGCTAAGCTGTGCAAGCGTAAAGCCTGCTGACAGGAGTAGATTGCGAAGTCGCTGATAGGATGATCCCCCGGGCGTAATGTGCCAAGTCTGGCATAATCCACCAACACTGACCCGCCCGTGGTGCTTAACCATCGCATGAGCGTGCCATACAATCTCCGTAGCCTGGTCGGCTATCCTCTGGATATTGGCGTGCCCCCCACGCTTTCGGCGTGGGAGTGGTAAAGCCTGCTGCCCGCTTGCTGGTGTGATCCT
>Ga0209499_1001307_pt1 | contig 17525 bp, 11 predicted proteins | sample C_130208_EF_Meta_FD_187306 | JGI IMG/M metagenome (GOLD analysis project Ga0209499, IMG submission 187306) | Freshwater microbial communities from Lake Croche, Canada to study carbon cycling - C_130208_EF_MetaG (SPAdes) (version 2) | ecosystem: Environmental > Aquatic > Freshwater > Lake...
CGCTCCTTTTTAATTAAAAAAAAGACATGGCAAAATTGACAAAAAAGCAAAAAGAGGCTGCTTCAAAAATTGAAAAGAACAAACTATACTCTTTAAAAGATGCTGCGGCATTGATAAAAGTAGTTGCTTCTGCAAAATTTGATGAGTCTGTTGATATCGCAGTACGTTTGGGTGTAGATCCAAGAAAAGCGAATCAAATGGTTAGAGGTGTGGTAACACTACCTCATGGAACTGGTAAAGATGTTAAAGTATTAGCATTGGTTACTCCAGATAAAGAAGCGGAAGCTTTGGCTGCTGGTGCAGACTATGTTGGTCTTGATGACTATTTACAAAAAATTAAAGATGGTTGGACAGATGTTGATGTAATTATCACTATGCCAAGTGTTATGGGTAAATTAGGTCCATTAGGTCGTATTTTAGGACCACGTGGTTTAATGCCAAACCCTAAAACTGGTACTGTAACTATGGATGTTGCAAAAGCAGTTCTAGAAGTTAAAGCTGGTAAAATTGACTTTAAAGTTGACAAAACTGGTATCATACATGCAGGAATTGGAAGAATTTCTTTCGATGCTGATAAAATTGTAGATAACGCTCACGAAATTATTCAAACATTAATCAAACTTAAGCCAACTGCTGCTAAAGGAACTTACATCAAAAGTATTTACCTTACAAGCACTATGAGTCCTGCAATTGCATTGGATCCTAAAGCAGTATAATTGGTAGTTAAAAATTTTTAGTATGACTAGAGAAGAAAAATCAATCGCGATTGAAGATTTAACTGCACAGTTAGCTGGTACAAACATTGTTTATGTATCTGATATTTCTGGATTAAACGCAGAAACAACTTCAAACTTGAGAAGAGCTTGCTTTAAAGCAGGTATAAAATTAGAGGTAGTTAAAAATACTTTGCTTGCAAAAGCAATGGAAGCATCGGCTAATGATTATGGAGATTTACCTTCTGTATTGACAGGTAATAGCGCTATTTTTATTGCAGAAGTTGCTAACGCACCTGGAAAAATAATTAAAGATTTCCGTAAAAAGAATGCTAAGCCAATTTTAAAAGGGGCTTACATCAATGCTGAAATTTATATTGGAGATGATCAATTAGATGCATTAGCAACTATCAAATCTAAAGAAGAACTTATTGGCGAAATCATTGGATTACTTCAATCACCAGCCCAAAGAGTTATTTCTGCTCTTCAAAACCAATTCAAATCAGAAGAGGTTGCTTAATTAACTATTCATAGTTGAATTAAGCGTATTAAAACGCGCACAATAAATAAATTATATTTTACAAATCATTTTAAAACGATAGAAAAAATGGCAGATTTGAAACAATTCGCAGAACAATTAGTTAACCTAACAGTAAAAGAAGTTAACGAATTAGCAACAATATTAAAAGACGAGTACGGTATCGAACCAGCTGCTGCAGCTGTAGTAGTATCAGGTGGTGGAGAAGCTGCTGCTGAAGAAGTTCAAACTGAATTTACAGTTATTTTGAAAGAAGCTGGTGCTTCTAAATTAGCAGTTGTAAAATTAGTTAAAGAACTTACAGGTTTAGGTTTGAAAGAAGCTAAAGATGTAGTTGATAGCGCTCCAAGTGCTGTTAAAGAAGGTGTTTCTAAAGAAGAAGCTGAAGGGCTTAAAAAATCTTTAGAAGAAGCTGGAGCTGTTGTTGAATTAAAATAATTCAACTCGCTTTAGAGAACTAGGTTTAGGTCTTGAAATATACTTTCAATGACCTAAACCCTTTTTCGTATAATAAAATTATATCAGATTTTATTATAAAATAGTATAAAATACGAAAAGGTTTTTAAATCAATACGATGAAAGAAAATCAAGGAGAAGGGAAAACTTTCGAATTATTTTTAAAGAGGTATTGATTATAAAAAGAAAGTATTTATTGTTTTATAAAATAAATAGTGTTTTACACAAAAATTACTTTTTTTAATCAAAATTTTGTCCATAGATGATAACTAATCAGACTGAAAGATTAAATTTTGCCTCTACAAAAAACATTCCTGACTATCCAGATTTTCTAGATGTTCAGGTTAAATCGTTTAAAGATTTCTTCCAATTGGAAACTAAATCTGACGAAAGAGGCGACGAAGGTCTATATAACACCTTCATGGAAAATTTTCCAATTACAGATACAAGAAATAACTTTGTATTGGAGTTCCTCGATTACTTTGTAGATCCACCACGTTACACAATTCAAGAATGTATTGAGAGAGGTCTTACTTATAGTGTGCCTTTAAAAGCAAGATTAAAACTATATTGTACAGATCCTGAGCACGAAGATTTTGAAACTATTGTTCAAGATGTTTATTTAGGGACCATTCCTTATATGACTCCAAGTGGTACTTTTGTTATCAATGGAGCAGAACGTGTTGTAGTTTCTCAATTGCACCGTTCACCAGGGGTTTTCTTTGGACAATCATTCCATGCGAATGGAACTAAATTATATTCTGCGAGAGTAATTCCTTTTAAAGGTTCTTGGATAGAATTTTCAACCGATATCAATAGCGTAATGTATGCTTATATCGATAGAAAGAAAAAATTACCTGTTACAACTTTATTCCGTGCTATTGGATTTGAAAGAGACAAGGATATCCTTGAAATTTTTGATCTTGCTGAGGAAATTAAAGTTTCTAAAACAGGACTTAAAAAATATATTGGTAGAAAATTAGCGGCTCGTGTTCTTAATACATGGCATGAAGATTTCGTGGATGAAGATACCGGCGAAGTTGTTTCTATCGAACGTAACGAAATAATCCTTGACAGAGATACTATTATCGACAAAGATAATGTGGAAGAAATCATCGATTCTAACGTTAAATCTATTTTGTTGCATAAAGAAGATAATAATCAAGTTGATTATTCTATCATTCATAACACGCTACAAAAAGATCCAACAAACTCTGAAAAAGAAGCTGTTGAGCATATCTACAGACAATTGCGTAACGCAGAACCGCCTGATGAAGAAACTGCTCGTGGTATTATAGATAAATTGTTTTTCTCTGATCAACGTTACAACTTAGGTGAAGTAGGTCGTTATAGAATTAACAAAAAACTTGGTCTTGATACTCCAATGGAAAAGCAAGTGCTTACCAAAGAAGACATTATTACTATAGTGAAATATTTGATCGAATTAATCAATGCTAAAGCAGATATTGATGATATTGATCACTTATCAAACCGTCGTGTTAGAACAGTTGGTGAACAATTGTCTCAACAATTCGGTGTTGGTTTAGCTCGTATGGCTAGGACTATTCGGGAGAGAATGAACGTTAGAGATAACGAGGTGTTTACACCTATTGATTTGATTAATGCTAAAACATTATCGTCAGTAATCAACTCTTTCTTTGGTACCAACCAGTTGTCTCAGTTTATGGATCAAACGAATCCACTTGCCGAGATTACGCACAAAAGAAGATTATCTGCACTTGGACCAGGTGGACTTTCGAGAGAAAGAGCTGGTTTTGAGGTACGTGACGTTCACTATACACATTACGGACGTTTATGTCCAATTGAAACTCCTGAGGGACCAAACATTGGTTTGATATCTTCTCTTGGTGTTTATGCTAAAGTAAACGGAATGGGTTTCATTGAAACTCCGTACCGTAAAGTAAGTAAAGGAGTGGTAGATTTAGTTTCTACTCCTGTTTACTTAAGTGCTGAAGAAGAAGAAGGAATGATGATTTCTCAGGCGAATATTGAAATGGATGCTACGGGAAAAATCCTTGCAGACAATGTAATTGCTCGTCAAGAAGGTGATTTCCCAGTAATTGACCCTACAAAAGTTGATTATGCCGATGTTGCTCCAAATCAAATTGCTTCGATTTCTGCTTCATTAATTCCTTTCTTGGAACATGATGATGCGAATAGAGCCTTGATGGGATCTAACATGATGCGTCAAGCCGTACCATTAATACGCCCTGAAGCACCAATTGTTGGAACTGGATTAGAGCGTCAAGTAGCTTCCGATTCTAGAGTATTGATTAATGCTGAAGGAGATGGAACTGTAGAATATGTAGATGCAAATATCATCACTATCAAATACGATCGTTCTGAGGAAGAAAGAATGGTAAGTTTTGAAGAAGATGAAAAAACATACAATCTAATTAAATTTAGAAAAACCAATCAAGGTACAAGTATCAATCTAAAACCTATCGTAAGAAAAGGAGATAGAGTAGTTCTTGGACAAGTATTATCAGAAGGATATGCTACTCAAAATGGAGAATTAGCTTTAGGTCGTAACCTAAAAGTTGCATTTATGCCATGGAAAGGGTACAACTTTGAGGATGCGATTGTAATTTCTGAAAAAGTAGTTCGTGACGATATTTTTACCTCTATTCACGTGGATGATTATTCATTAGAAGTTAGAGATACTAAATTAGGAAACGAAGAATTAACGAATGATATTCCAAACGTTAGTGAAGAAGCTACTAAAGATTTAGATGAAAATGGAATGATTAGAATTGGTGCCGAAGTTAAACCTGGCGACATTCTTATCGGTAAAATTACTCCAAAAGGAGAATCAGATCCTACTCCAGAAGAGAAATTGCTTCGTGCCATTTTCGGTGATAAAGCAGGGGATGTAAAAGATGCTTCATTGAAAGCTTCTCCTTCTTTACATGGTGTTGTTTTAGACAAAAAATTGTTCGCAAGAGCAGTAAAAGATAAACGTAAACGTACCCAAGATAAAGATGCTTTGGCTGCTTTAGAAATTGAATTTGAAACTAAATTTGTTGAATTAAAAGACAAATTAATTGAAAAACTTTTCTTGATAGTTAATGGTAAAACATCTCAAGGTGTAATGAATGATTTGGGTGAAGAAGTTTTACCAAAAGGTAAAAAATATACTCAAAAAATGCTTTATGCAGTGGAAGATTTTGCTCACTTAAGCAAAGGACAATGGGTTGCGGATGATACAACTAATACTATGGTGAATGATTTAATTCATAACTATAAAATTAAGTTGAACGATTTACAAGGTGCATTGCGTAGAGAGAAATTCACGATTACTGTTGGAGATGAATTGCCAGCAGGAATATTGAAATTAGCTAAAGTATATGTTGCCAAAAAACGTAAACTGAAAGTAGGGGATAAAATGGCAGGACGTCACGGTAACAAAGGTATTGTTGCACGTATTGTTCGACATGAGGATATGCCTTTCCTTGAAGACGGAACACCAGTTGATATTGTGTTGAATCCACTTGGGGTGCCTTCACGTATGAATATTGGTCAAATTTATGAAACTGTTTTAGGATGGGCTGGACAGAATTTGGGTAGAAAATTTGCTACTCCAATTTTTGATGGTGCTACTTTAGATCAAATTAATGAATTGACTGACGAAGCTGGAATTCCACGTTTCGGACATACGTATCTATACGATGGAGGAACTGGAGAACGTTTCCACCAAGCAGCAACAGTTGGAGTAATCTACATGTTGAAATTGGGTCACATGGTTGATGATAAAATGCACGCACGTTCAATAGGACCATACTCATTAATTACACAACAACCATTGGGTGGTAAAGCTCAATTTGGAGGTCAGCGTTTTGGAGAGATGGAAGTTTGGGCACTTGAGGCTTATGGAGCATCAAGTACGCTTAGAGAAATATTGACTGTGAAATCGGATGACGTTATTGGTAGAGCTAAAACTTACGAAGCAATCGTTAAGGGAGAAGCTATGCCAGAACCAGGATTACCGGAATCATTTAATGTATTAATGCATGAATTGAAAGGTCTTGGATTAGACATTCGTTTAGAAGAATAATATTAGGTTACAGTATTCAGTTTTTAGATAGCAATATCTGAAAACTGATTACTCATTTATAAGAGTTTTTTGGATTTAGACCCGTAAACCGTTCCGATTTTTTATATAATCTATATAATTAGCACTTCAAAATTTTGTTTGAAGTTTAGAGAAGTAACCCGAGGAGTGTTATAGTCACAAGTCAAAATGACTTAAAGTCTTAAAGTATCGATTGCCTTTCGACCTACGAATTTCAAACTTTCGACTTAAACAAGAATCAATTTTTTAATTGCAAATAAATCAATAGTAAAAACTATGATGAACAATAGAAATAACAACAATAAAGATAAGAATCCTGTAAAAAGATTCAACAAAATTTCGATAGGACTAGCTTCTCCTGAATCTATCTTGAAAGAATCAAGAGGTGAAGTTTTGAAGCCAGAAACTATCAATTATAGAACACACAAACCAGAACGTGATGGACTTTTCTGCGAACGTATTTTCGGACCAGTAAAAGATTTTGAATGTGCTTGTGGAAAATATAAAAGAATTCGTTACAAAGGGATCATTTGTGACCGTTGTGGTGTTGAAGTTACAGAGAAAAAAGTACGTAGAGATAGAGTAGGACACATCAACCTTGTTGTGCCAATTGCTCATATCTGGTATTTCCGTTCTCTTCCAAATAAAATTGGTTACATATTAGGTCTTCCATCTAAGAAATTAGACATGATTATCTATTATGAAAGATATGTTGTTATTCAAGCAGGTATTGCAAAAACTGCAGAAGGAGAATCAGTTCAAAGATTGGACTTTTTAACTGAAGAAGAATATTTGAATATATTAGATACTCTTCCTGCTGATAATCAATATTTAGATGATTTTGATCCTAATAAATTTGTTGCCAAAATGGGAGCAGAATGTATTATGGATTTATTAGCACGTATCGATTTAGATGCTTTGTCTTATGATTTAAGACATAAAGCAAATAATGAAACGTCTAAACAACGTAAAACAGAAGCTTTAAAAAGATTACAAGTAGTAGAGTCTTTCCGTGAATCTAACTTAAACCGCGAAAACCGCCCAGAATGGATGATTATGAAAGTGGTTCCTGTTATTCCACCAGAATTACGTCCACTTGTGCCACTTGATGGAGGTCGTTTTGCAACTTCAGATTTAAATGATTTATACCGTCGTGTAATTATACGTAATAACCGTTTGAAAAGATTAATGGAGATTAAAGCTCCAGAAGTGATCTTGAGAAACGAAAAACGTATGTTGCAAGAATCGGTTGACTCCCTTTTTGATAATACAAGAAAAGCATCTGCTGTAAAAACAGAATCAAACAGACCATTGAAATCACTTTCGGATTCCCTTAAAGGAAAACAAGGTCGTTTCCGTCAAAACTTACTTGGAAAACGTGTGGATTATTCTGCTCGTTCGGTAATTGTTGTTGGTCCTGAATTGAAATTGTTCGAATGTGGTATCCCAAAAGATATGGCAGCGGAACTTTACAAACCTTTCGTTATCCGTAAATTGATTGAAAGAGGTATTGTAAAAACGGTTAAATCAGCTAAGAAAATAATAGACAAAAAAGAGCCTGTCGTTTGGGATATCCTTGAAAATGTTATCAAAGGTCACCCAATATTACTGAATCGTGCTCCTACTTTGCACAGATTAGGTATTCAAGCATTCCAACCAAAATTAATTGAAGGAAAAGCAATCCAATTGCACCCTTTAGTTTGTACTGCATTTAATGCGGATTTTGATGGGGATCAAATGGCAGTTCACTTGCCGTTAGGACCAGAGGCTATTTTGGAAGCACAATTGTTAATGTTGGCTTCTCATAATATCTTGAATCCTGCAAATGGTGCGCCAATTACGGTACCTTCTCAAGACATGGTTTTGGGTCTATATTATATGACCAAAGAGCGTTTATCTACACCTGAGCATAAAATTTTAGGTCAAGGCTTAACTTTTTATTCTGCTGAGGAAACAAATATTGCCTTAAATGAAGGACGTTTAGAATTGAATGCTCAGGTAAAAATCCGTGCAAAAGATTTTAACGAAGCGGGTGAATTAGTTTATAAAATTATTCAAACTACTGCAGGTCGTGTATTATTTAATGAAGTAGTACCAGAAGCAGCAGGATATATCAATGATGTATTGACAAAGAAAAACCTTAGAGATATTATTGGACACGTTTTAAGTGTGACTAATGTACCTACAACGGCTGCCTTTTTGGATAACATGAAAGATATGGGATACAAATTTGCCTTTAAGGGTGGATTATCATTCTCATTGGGAGATATTAGAATTCCAGATGAAAAACCAAAATTAATTGCAGATGCAAGAGAGCAAGTAGAAGCGATCTCTGCTAATTATAATATGGGTCTTATTACCAATAACGAACGTTACAACCAAGTTATTGATGTATGGACTTCAACAAATGCACAGCTTACAGAAACAGCAATGAAAAACATTAGAGAAGACCAACAAGGGTTTAACTCGGTGTATATGATGCTTGATTCTGGAGCAAGGGGTTCTAAAGAACAAATTCGTCAGTTAACCGGTATGCGTGGTTTGATGGCTAAGCCTAAAAAATCTACTGCTGGTGGTGGGGAAATTATTGAAAACCCGATTCTTTCTAACTTTAAGGAAGGTCTTTCAATCCTTGAGTACTTTATTTCTACTCACGGTGCTCGTAAAGGTCTTGCGGATACGGCTTTGAAAACGGCCGATGCGGGGTATTTGACAAGAAGATTGCATGATGTTTCTCAAGATGTAATTGTGAACACGGTAGATTGTGGTACTTTAAGAGGTGTTGAAGTTTCAGCATTGAAAAAGAACGAAGAAATCGTAGAAACTTTAGGAGAAAGAATTCTTGGACGTGTTGCATTGCAAGATGTTATCAATCCTCTTACTAATGAAGTTATTATTACAGCAGGAGAGCAAATTACTGAGGCATATATGAAATTAATCGAGGCTTCTCCAATTGAAAAATTAGAGGTTCGTTCTCCATTAACTTGTGAAGCTTTAAAAGGAATTTGTGCTAAATGTTACGGTAGAAACTTAGCCACAGGTAAAATGACTCAAAAAGGAGAAGCAGTGGGTGTAATTGCCGCTCAATCTATTGGAGAGCCAGGAACACAGTTAACACTTCGTACTTTCCACGTTGGTGGGGTTGCGGGTGGTATTTCTGAAGAATCTAGTATTGTTACCCGTTTTGGTGGTAAACTAGAAATTGAAGATTTAAAAACTGTTAAAGGCGAAGATAACGAAGGAAATGCAGTTGATATTGTAGTTTCTCGTTCTACTGAATTGAAATTAGTTGATGAAAAAACAGGTATCTTATTAAGTACTAACAATATTCCTTACGGATCTAGTATCTTTGTTAAAGATGGTGATTCTGTAGCTAAAGGAACTACAATTTGTAAATGGGATCCATATAATGGAGTTATTGTTTCGGAATTTACAGGTAAAATTGCTTACGAAGATTTAGAGCAAGGACAATCATTCATGGTTGAAATTGATGAGCAAACTGGTTTCCAAGAAAAAGTAATTTCTGAAGGTAGAGCTAAAAAATTAATCCCTACTTTATTGGTTTACGGTAAAGACGGAGAATTGATTCGTTCTTATAACTTACCAGTTGGAGCCCACTTAATGGTTGAAAATGGAGAGAAAATTAAAGCAGGTAAAGTATTGGTTAAAATCCCACGTCGTTCTTCTAAATCAGGAGATATTACAGGAGGTTTGCCAAGAATTACCGAGTTGCTTGAAGCTCGTAACCCTTCTAATCCAGCAGTAGTATCTGAAATTGATGGTGTTGTTTCTTTTGGAAAAATCAAAAGAGGAAATCGTGAGATCGTTATCGAATCTAAATTTGGTGAGGTTAAGAAATATTTAGTTAAACTTTCTAGCCAAATTTTGGTTCAAGAAAATGACTTTGTAAGAGCGGGTGTTCCATTATCTGATGGTGCAATTACTCCAGAAGATATTTTGAGAATTCAAGGTCCAGCTGCGGTTCAACAGTATTTGGTTAATGAAATTCAAGAAGTGTACCGTTTGCAAGGGGTAAAAATAAATGACAAACACTTTGAGGTAGTAATACGTCAAATGATGCGTAAAGTAAGAGTTCAAGATCCTGGAGATACTTTATTCCTAGAAGAACAATTAATTCATACCAAAGATTTTATCGTTGAAAATGATAAATTGTACGGAATGAAAGTAGTTGAAGACGCTGGAGATTCTAGTAACTTAAAAGCAGGTCAGATTATTTCTCCTCGTGAATTGCGTGATGAAAATTCATTATTGAAACGAACTGATAATAATCTAGTTATAGCACGTGACGTTATCACAGCAACTGCAACTCCTGTTTTACAAGGAATTACAAGAGCTTCACTTCAAACGAAATCGTTTATATCAGCTGCATCTTTCCAAGAAACTACTAAAGTATTGAACGAAGCTGCTGTTGCAGGTAAAATTGATTACTTAGAAGGATTGAAAGAAAATGTAATTGTAGGTCATAGAATTCCTGCCGGAACGGGTATGAGAGAATATGACAATACTATTGTTGGTTCGAATGAAGACTATAATGAAATGATGGCGAACAAAGAGGAATATATATACTAATTTATTTAAAGATTGAAAGATTTAAAAATTTGAAGATTATACAAATAGTCTTTGAATTTTTAAATCATTGATCTTTCAATTTTTAAATTTTTTAAAATATGAACAACCAACAAGAACAGATCGATATTGAGTTGGATGAAAAAATTGCAGAAGGAATTTATTCCAACTTGGCAATAATAAATCATTCTTCTTCTGAATTTGTATTGGATTTTGTAAGTATCATGCCTGGTATTCCTAAAGCCAAAGTAAAATCAAGAATTGTTTTAACTCCGCAGCATGCCAAGAGATTATTGAAAGCAATTGGAGAAAATATTCACCGTTTTGAACTCGCTAATGGCGAAATAAAAGACTCCGAACAACCTCCAATACCTTTAAATTTTGGTCCTGCAGGACAAGCTTAAAGTTAGAAAAGCTCCAATTTCTAGACTGCACCCAAAAGTTTAGACAAATTTATAATTAATTTTGATAATAATGAGCTCGATATTTTATCGGGCTCATTTTGTTTAAATTTGACTTGATTCTATCGTTATTGTAATAGTTTATATATTGTTTGATTTCGTGTTTTTAGTTCCTCTACACTTGCAAATTTATAAGTGAATCCATTTTCTGTTTAATTATAATTGTCGAAATTACTTTTTATGGGTAATAAATAAACCAGAAATAATGATTCCCATACTAATGATTTGGTTCAAAACAATTGTTTGATTTAGAAAAAAATAGGCTAATATCCCACTGAAAACTGGAATCAAATAATATATCATTGCCGTTTTTGAAGAACCTATTAATCGAATAGCTTCGTTCCATAAATAATAGGAAACCAAGGAAGCGAATACCCCAACATAGCCAATGGATAAAATGGTTTTAGTATCCAATGGTACTTTTTGGAAGTAAATATGTTCCGTAATATAAAACGGTAAAAGCATAATTGTTCCCAATACAAATACTGAAAACAGAAATACTTTTGCTGGCATTTCACTCGGTTTTTTCATCACTAAAATGGTATAACTAGCAAAAAAGAAACACGCAACAAGCATTAATAAGTCGCCAATGGTGAAATTTATTTCCAGTAATTTTTGCAAGGAACCTTTGGTGATAAGGACTAAAACGCCTGTAATAATTGTAGTTATTCCTAGTAATTTATTTCTTGATATTTTTTCTTTAAACAGGATTCGGGTTAAGGAGACTATAAAAATTGGAATCGAAATAGCAATTAGCGATAAGTTTACAGCACTTGTAGTTCTGCCAGCAAAATAAACTAAAGTATTGAAAATTGTTACACCAAAGAAAGCGGTTAGTAAGAGATATTGAATGTTTTTTTTAACAATTGAAAAGTGAGAAAGGGTACTTTTTATAGCAAAAGGGGCTAAAAATAAACAAGCCACAGACCATCTCCAAAAAACCATTCCAACGGGAGGAATATGTCCTTTTATTCCGCTGGCAATTACCATATTTACCGACCATAACAAGGTGGCAACTAAAGCATAAACAACTCCTTTTGTTTGATTATTCATTTGCAATTATCAATTAAACGAGTTGGTTGATTTTTACATATTGAAGTAGCATAATAGTTTTGGCGTCTTTAATTTCACCAGATTTAATCATTCCAAAAGCTTCTTCAAAAGGAAGTTCCAATACTTCGATATTTTCTTGTTCTGAATCAATTCCGCCACCTTCACTCACTTTCATCGTTTCATTATATTCGCCCACAAATAAATACAAAATTTCGGTAACAGCACCAGGAGACATATAGGTTTCGAATACTTTTTGAACTAAAGAAACGCGATAACCGGTTTCTTCTTCCGTTTCTCTAATAATGCATTGCTCAGGATGATCTTTGTCCAAAAGTCCGGCGCAAACCTCAATCATCATTCCCGTTTTGTTTCCGTTAAGATACGTTGGTAATCGAAACTGACGTGTCAAAATTACTGTTTTTTGAATGGTGTTATAAAGTAAAATAGCAGCACCATTTCCTCTGTCATAAACTTCTCTAATCTGAGTTTCTATAGTTTTATCCTCTTTGTGATAATCGAAAGTTACTTTGTTTAAAACATACCAATTGTCTGAAAGTAAATCGGTTCGCTGTATTTCAATTTTTGGGTTTGTCATTCGAAAATAATTAGGATGTATAAAAAAAACGCCCTGAATTTCAGAGCGTTTGTATAATTTATTTAAGAATTGTTTGCTTTCTATCCGGTCCAACAGAAACAATTTTTATTGGAACTTCAACTGCTGCTTCAATGAACTCAATGTATTCTTTTAGCTCAATTGGCAATTCATCATAAGTGGTCATTCCAGTTAAATCCGCTTGCCATCCTTTGAATTCTTGATAAACAGGCGTTACATTTTCAGGTTCTATATTATAAGGAAAATGAGAAATATTCTCCCCTTTATAATTGTATTCGGTACATACTTTCAATATTGGAAATCCAGAAAGAATATCTCCTTTCATCATCATCAATTGGGTAACTCCATTTATTTGAACTGCATATTTCAAAGCAACTAAATCTAACCACCCACAACGTCTTTGTCTTCCTGTTACAGATCCAAATTCGTTTCCAACTCTTGCCATTGTTGCACCATCTTCGTCAAAAAGTTCAGTTGGGAATGGACCACTTCCTACGCGTGTAACATAAGCTTTGAAGATTCCGTACACTTCTTTAATTTTGTTTGGAGCAATTCCTAAACCAGTACAAGCACCCGCAGCAGTTGTATTTGATGAAGTTACAAAAGGATAGGTTCCAAAGTCCACATCTAATAAAGAACCCTGAGCTCCTTCACATAAAATGGCTTTTCCTGCTTTTTGAGCTTGGTGTAAATATTCTTCACTGTCAATGAAGGTTATTTTTTTTAATTCTTCAATGGCTTCAAAGAATTCTTTTTCTAATTCTACAAGGTTATATTGAATATCAACATCATAAAAGGCAATCATTGCTTCATGCTTATCAGCAAGGGCTCTATATCTTTCTTTGAAATCCTCTAATTCAATATCTCCAACACGAAGTCCATTTCTGCCAGTTTTGTCCATATATGTTGGACCAATTCCTTTTAAGGTAGATCCAATTTTAGCTTTTCCTTTTGATGCTTCAGAAGCGGCATCTAACATGCGATGTGTTGGTAAAATTAAATGAGCTTTTCTAGAGATTATTAATTTGTTCTTGATGTCTAAATTAAATTTAGCCAATCCTTCAATTTCTTTTTGAAAAACAACAGGATCAATTACGACACCATTTCCAATAATATTAACTGCAGTTTTATGGAAAATTCCTGAAGGGATAGTTCTTAAAACATGTTTTATTCCGTCAAATTCTAATGTGTGACCTGCATTAGGACCTCCTTGAAAACGCGCAATAATGTCATATTTTGATGTTAGTACGTCAACTATTTTTCCTTTTCCTTCATCTCCCCATTGTAATCCTAATAATAAATCTACAGTCATTGTATATGTTGTTTGTGTTGTGTTATTTTGTTTTTATGAATTTGGGACATTGATATAGTCGTCCGCTATAATTTTTTTACTTTTACTTACTCCGTATAAATATAAAGAATGATTGGTGATTTCTATATCGAAAATTTCTTCAATTGTTTTTTTAATACTTTGAATTCTAGGATCGCAAAATTCTATTACTTCTCCTGTATCAGTCATTATAATATGATCATGTTGTTTGTCAAAATAGGACTTTTCATAATAAGCCTGATTCTGACCAAACTGATGTTTTCGAACTAAAGCGGATTCTAGCAACAACTCAATTGTATTGTATAATGTCGCTCGGCTCACACGATAGTTTTTATTTTTCATTTTGATATATAAATTTTCAATATCAAAATGCTCTTCGCTATCATAAATTTCTTGAAGTATAGCATAGCGCTCAGGAGTTTTTCGGTGTCCTTTGTTTTCAAGAAACAATGTAAAAACATTTTTTACAATTTCTTGATTTTTACTATTATCTGTAGAAATAAGTGTCATATTCGGCAAAGATAAATTATTATTTTAAATGAAATTCAATAAAACCTCATTTTGTAAAATGTGATTTAGAATTTTTTTAATTTTTGTATTCTCTGATTACTTTATCAATGCCATCAATTTTCTTGATGTTATCGATTAATTTTTTCAAAATAGTATTGTTTTGAACAATTACGGCTATTTGGCCATTGAATATTCCAGCTTCACCACTCAAAGAAATACTTTGAATATTTACGTTCATATTATCCGAAATTACCTTGGTTAGTTTGTTGGTAAGGCCAATCGTATCCATTCCCGTTATGTGCAAAATAGCTTTAAATTCCTGTTGCGAAGAGTCAATCCATTTGGCTAAAATAATTCGATAGGCATAATTGGATTGAAGACTTATCGCGTTGGGACAATCTTTTTTGTGTACTTTAATACCTTCGTTAATTGTTATAAATCCAAAAACCTCGTCCCCCGGAATCGGATTACAACAGCTGGAAAATTTATAATCTAATTTGTCTTGGTCTGCACCAAAAACTAATAAGTCATAATTATTAGTAAGTACTTGTTTGTGAATGTCTTCGTTTGCGGTTGGCGTAGAACGTTTTATTTTGTTTTTGAAAAAATTTATAAAAGAATTGCTTTTTTGTGTTGCATAATCTTTCAATTGTTGGTTTTCTATGGCTCCAATACCAACTCTATAAAATAAATCTAAACTTGTTTTTAGTTTAAAAAAATTGACTAATTCATTTACGACTGTTTCGCTTAAAGTAATTTTTAAATGTCTTAATTTTCGAGTAAGGACTTCTTTTCCTTCTTCAGCAATTTTCTTTGTGTTTTCGTTTAGGACATTTTTAATTTTATTTTTTGCCCTTGAAGTGGTAACATAATCCAACCAGTTGATTGTTGGTTTTTGATGTTGCGAAGTAATTATTTCGATTTGATCGCCACTTTTTAACTCATAATTTAATGGAACTAATTTACCATTAACACGAGTTCCCCGGGTACGGATTCCTATTTCGGAGTGGATACTAAAAGCAAAATCAAGGGATGTGGCTCCTTTCGGCAATGATTTTATTTCGCCTTTTGGAGTAAAAACAAATATTTCTTGTGAGTATAAATTCATTTTGAAATCTTCCACAAAATCAACAGCATTTGTTTCTGGATTTTCTAGTGCTTCTTTTAATAAATTCAGCCATACGTCCAAGCCACTTTCTTCAGAGGCGCCTTGTTTGTATTTATAATGAGCGGCGTACCCTTTTTCGGCAATTTCGTCCATTCGTTCGCTTCGTATTTGAATTTCTACCCAGCGTCCTTTTGGTCCCATCACAGTGATGTGCAAGGCTTCGTATCCCGTCGATTTTGGTGATGAAATCCAATCGCGCAAACGGCTTGGACTTGGTCTGTAATGATCGGTTACGATAGAATATATTTTCCAAGCTAAGAATTTTTCTTCGTGTGGATTTGATTTGTAAACAATTCGTAAGGCAAATTTATCGTAAACTTCATCGAAACTTACGTTTTGCGTTTTCATTTTTCTATAAATAGAATAGATAGATTTGGGTCTTCCTTTTATAATATAATCAAGTTGTTCTGTGTCCAAATCTGCCTTTAATATATCGGATATGTCTTTTATATAAGCATCTTGTTCTTCTTTGGTTTCCTTTATTTTTCCAACAATATCATTATATAGTGCAGGTTCGGTATATTTTAAACCTAAATCTTCGAGTTTGTTTTTTATTTTATATAAACCCAACCGATGCGCAAGAGGTGCATAAATGTATAAAGTTTCGGAGGCAATTTTTACTCGTTTGTATTCCTCCATAGTGTCCAAAGTTTGCATGTTATGCAATCTATCGGCTATTTTTATAAGGATTACACGCACATCATCATTGAGGGTCAAAAGCATTTTCCGGAAGTTTTCGGCTTGCATGGACACATTCATTTCTTTTTGAACTTTCGAAATTTTAGTTAATCCTTCAATAAGTTGAGCAACTTTTGGATTAAACATTCTTTCGATATCCTCCACTGTTATTGGAGTATCTTCAACAACATCGTGCATCAATGCAGCAGCTATAGAAGTCGCTCCCAAACCTATTTCTGAGGCGACAATTTTTGCAACAGCAATAGGATGAAAAATATAAGCTTCTCCAGATTTTCTTCGTTGGTCTTTATGCGCATCTACGGCTACATCAAAAGCTTTACGAATGAGTTTTTTGTCTTCGGTAGTTAGCGTTTGATAGCTTATGCGAAGCAACTCTTTGTATTCTTGAGCTATCGCTTTGTTTTCTTTTTCGAAATCTATTTCTAGCATTAAATAATAGTTAATTCTTTAAAAATAGGAATAAGTTATGAGATTAGCAAACGGAATTTTTGAATTATATGTAATTAATCTCATAATGAAAAAGTTAGATGTAATTCTAGATCTTATTTTTTTAATCCTCTTTGTCTTTTGGCTTCAAAAAGCAATATTGCTGCGGCAACAGATACGTTCATACTATCAATTTCTCCTTCCATTGGAATGATAATATTTTGTTTAGCTGCAGTTCTCCATTCTTCGGTTAATCCCGTTGCTTCTGTGCCAACTACCAATGCGGTTGCTTCAGAGAAATCTTGTGTTAGATATGAAGTAGCGTTTTGTAAAGTGGCACAATAAATATTAATTTTTTGTGTTTTTAAAAAGGCGATGATTTCAGAAGTTGTTCCTGTTGCAATTTGTTTTGTAAATAAACAACCTACGCTCGATCGGACAATATTTGGGTTATATAAATCGCTTTTTGGATTGGCAATAATGACTGCATCCAGATTAGCGGCGTCGGCAGTTCGTAATAATGCTCCTATATTTCCAGGTTTTTCAGGTGCTTCGGCAACAAGAATTAAGGGGTTTTTGGATAATTTTAAATCAGATAATTGGTTTGGTTTAGTCTTGGCTACAGCCAAAATGCCTTCGGTAGTATCTCGATAAGCCAGTTTTTGATAAACTTCTTTTGAGATTTCTATTAAGGTTTTTGGTTGAGAAGTTAATTTTGATATTTGGGATTCCGAAATTAATTCTGATACAAATAAAATTGTCTCGATCTCGAAACCGCCTTTAATTGCTAGCGAAATTTCGCGTTGTCCTTCAATTAAAAAGGTGTTTGTTTGCTTTCGTGCTTTTGACTTTTCTTGTAAAAGAACTAAAGATTTTAT
>Ga0209499_1001310_pt1 | contig 17477 bp, 35 predicted proteins | sample C_130208_EF_Meta_FD_187306 | JGI IMG/M metagenome (GOLD analysis project Ga0209499, IMG submission 187306) | Freshwater microbial communities from Lake Croche, Canada to study carbon cycling - C_130208_EF_MetaG (SPAdes) (version 2) | ecosystem: Environmental > Aquatic > Freshwater > Lake...
GTTTTTATTGTGAATGCAATTCCATATTCATGGGGAATGCATCGATATGAAGCATGTGATTTTGCTGCTGCATTTGTTGCAGCTAATAAGAAAGCTGGTGGTGATGTTTATTTCTCTAAGGGACATCAAGATCATGGTGATCTAGAATATTTCTATGAACTCATGAAAGCACCGAATGGTCAATTTATTATTCGTGCAACTAATTATGGGTATGATAATTATGATAAATTTCCTGACGTGTTTTTCTATGGCCGATTGAAAGATTTTGTTAACAAATATGGTAATGATGAATGTAAAGCAGAATGGAATGTTCTGGACGAATCAAAACACAAATTAGAGGTGTGACAAATCTGCCACAGTGATAAAAAAGTCACTGTGGTATTTTTGCAACTGTGGTATTTTTGTCACAGTGACATTTTTGCAACTGTGGTATTTTTATCACTGTGACATTTTTGCACCGCTCAGTTTGGGTCGAATCTTGATTATACCACGTTTTTCGCTCATATTCTGTTACAAAAAAAATATATTTGTTCACGTTTTGTTCTCTTGACTTTTTTTGTTCACGTTTTGTTCTAATTGAGAACGGAATTCGCCAACACTCCCGGCTCCCCGCTATCCCCGGACCTCACGTATATAATACGACAAAAAACCGACCGTGTCAATAGAAAAAAACGAAATATTTGTAACATAAAATAATACAATTTATTTGTAACATAAAATAATACAAAAAAGTGCTTGTTTTTCGCTGCGCCCTATGCGATACTATAAGAGTAGAAACAAGCGGAGAACAAAAATGAGTGTTCAAGATTGTCTGATCTTTTTTGCCCCATTCTCTTTTCTTTTTGTTGTTATGTTTCTTGCGTTTGGCATTGTTCATTATTTTGACAATTGTAACACAAAATAATACAAAAATGTTCTTGCAAATCAAATCAGCCTATGCGATACTGTAAATGTAGAAACAAGGAAACAAGCAAATGACAAATCTTGATATCGTTGCCGCTCATATTGAGAAAACAGGTTCAATCTCAATTCGAGAGGCAATGGCTGACTATGGGTTGTCGGGCGGATCGCTTACAAAATATGTTTCGATTTTGCGCCGCTCTGGTAACAAAATCGAAAAGGTTTGGAAAATCCATCCGATAACAAAGCGCCGTTTTGCACGATATTATAACGAAAAAACGCTTGCGGCGCTTTACAATGTGAAAATATAGTGTAATATGAAAATGACACTAGGGCGGGCAATCTGCCCTAGTGTTTAACGTGAAACAAAAAGGCAAATCCGATGCTTTTTGATCTTACAAAAATCGACCCTATCGTTCGTGCTCAAATTGAGTCCAATCCTAAGCTTGTCGCATTGTTTAGCAAGTTTCCCAAAAAGTTACTTGCTGTTAACGGCGATGCAAAAACAAGCAAAGGTGTTAAGCTTGGTTACAGAACGGCGATACTATACCTTGCCCCGCATGGCATATCAGGGGAAAACCTTTGCCCTATGGCCATGGTAGCGCAATGCGATACGGCTTGCCTCTTTACGGCTGGCAGAGGCGCAATGTCTTCTGTATTCTTTTCTAGGTTACGTAAGGCTCTATTCTGGCAACAATACAGAGTTACCTTTTTGGCCTTGCTGGCCTCCGAGTTAACCTTGCTTAACCTTGCAGCCTTGCGTGACAATGTAACCTTGCTGGTTCGCCTTAACGGAACGTCTGATATACGTTTCGAAAATTATAATATTATGCAATCTTTCCCTAATATACAGTTTTACGATTATACTAAAATTGCGAATCGTAAAAATATACCTGCAAACTATGATTTAACGTTTAGCTATTCAGGCGTTCCATTGTTTGCGCCGCATGTTACAAAAGCAATTGCAAACAATATGCGAATTGCAATAGTTTTTCGTAGCAGGGCAATAGTTGAAGACATTATTGCAAAAGGTGAAAAGATCATGGGTCTTACAATTGTTGACGGCGACGATACAGATGTAAGGCATATTGATCCGCAAGGCGTCGGCGTTGCTCTTTATGCAAAAGGCAAGGCAAAAAACGACACAAGCGGATTTATTTTTGACCGTGTAGCATAATTACAACAATCGGGAGTGTGGCAGAAATGTCACACTCTCTTTTCACATTTTGTTACAAAAAACCTTGCAGCATGTGGTATTTTTGTCACACCTTACTGTGGTAATTATGCCACACCTTGACCTTCGCCTGTGGTAAAAATGTCACACTGGAGTCCCTCTGAGGCTCCGAAGTACCCGGTACCTGCTATTTTTGTTTGGGTCCCATATTCAACTTTTTTAAAAAATAAAAAATTTTCAGAAAAATTGCTGAATACCAAAACCCATAATGGGTCCCCTTTTAGGTACCATATTTCCCAAAATAAAAAAATTACTATGGGTCCCATATTCGTTTATACCTATTTTACAGAAAAAAGTTGTTAATAGGGTCCCATCTATGGGTCCCATACTATATTATAAATACTCATAAACCACAACCCTCAGAGTAATTACAATGAAATCATTTAAAGAGTTTATCAAAGAAGCTATGGTCATCAAAATTGGTGGTAAAACATCAGAAACTTCAAAAAAGTTAGATAGATTTATGGATGATTATTACGATTCTACATCAGACCATCCATTTGATGATCGCTCTCGTATTCATGGTAATAGTGCAACTTCCGAATTATCCTCTGCTTTTGGTAAAATTCATATGCATGATATTCGTGCCTTAACACCCGGTGGTGGTCATGAAGCCTTAGAACATATTAAGAGATTAGCAGATAAACATGGTGTTGAAATTACAGGTACTGCTAAAGCATATAATCGATCAGCAAAGTATCCAATGAATTCAAATCAATTAGCTGGATATTATAAAAAACGTGGTTTTGAGGTTGGTAGTGGTGATGATTCAGATGGTTATCCAATCCGTTATAAACCAAAGAGTAAAGAACAATGAAGACGTTTAAACAGTTTATGATAGAAAATGCAGAATCAGATTATAGGATAGATCATGAAGCTCCTACTAGTAGTGATGGTAGTTCTGCACCAATGCACAATTTAAAAGGTGTATATCCAGATGATTTTTATGGACATAATGGGTTTAGATATTATTCTGATACTGGGGGAAAACACGATCATATTGCACATAACGTTGCAATCAGTTCAAAAAATCGTCCCAATAAAGTTGTAAGAGTTTATCGTTCAGTACCTAGTCGTATTGAAAAAAAGAAAATAAATAAAGGTGATTGGGTTGCTACAACAAGACAATATGCTCAAGATCATGGTGATAGTGTACATGGTGCAGGAAATCATAAAGTTATTTCAAAAGCAGTACATGCGAGAAGTTTGTTTACTGATGGAAACTCAATTCATGAGTGGGGGTATGATCCCCAACCACCAGTACCTCGTGTCAAAACGTCTAGCACATAAAGAAGAAAATTACAATGAAATCATTCATAAAATTTGTAGAATCATTTTCTGATACAGAAATGTCTGTTGCCAATAAGACATCAAGAACATCTGGTGCTATTGGTGCAAAGGCTTTAGTTCCACGTGCAGTGCGTCAACATGCTTCTACATCAAGTGATCATCATATATTGGATTTTGGGGCTGGTAGAGATGCGGCGCATACTGCTTCTTTGAAAAAAGATGGTTATCATGTTACTGCACATGAATTTGGTAGTAATCAAAAAGAAGGCGTTCATGATCCTCATGCATTAAATAAAAAATATCATACAGTCTATGCTTCTAATGTTTTAAATACACAAAGTTCACATGAAATGCTTGGTAAGACATTGGATCAGATTCATAAGGCGACTCATAAGGGTGGACAGTTTATTGGTAATTTTCCAATGTCGCCTCGTAAAGCGTCAGATATTAATGCAGATCATGTTCATGCAGAATTACAAAAAAGATTTGATACTGTCAAAATAATTGGTGGTACTAAACAAGCTCCTGTCTTTCATGCCACTAATCCAAAATAATTTCGGAGATAATAATGAAATCATTTAAACAGTACATTAAAAATATTACCGAAGAAACTCGTGGATCACAGAAAGGACCAAGGAAATCTAATGCTGCTATTCATGAGTTAGATAAGGTTATGCCCGGTATCTACGGTAATAATGGGTATATGAAGTATGGCCATGGTGACGAGACTCTAGATAAAACTTCTCATAATATAATTCGTATGACCAAGGATAATCCTGATATGGAAATTCCTGTCTATAAAGCTGTCAGCAAAGGTGAACAAAGTAGAGTAAAAAAAGGTGATTGGGTAACTCCTAATCTGACATATGCTCGTTCTCATGGCGAGTCTATAGGCAAAGATCATCAGGTAATCAGCAAGATTGCCAAAGTAAAAGAATTGTTTTCTGATGGTACCAGTATACACGAATTTGGATATCATCCTGATAAAGTAGATAAGCCTGTAGAAAGAAAAAAGAGTACTGATGGAATACCATCGGCCATGGTCTCTTTTGGTAATCACTCACTGGAAGATGATGATGAAAGAATCAAAGGAAAAAAGAAAAAGAAAAAATTAAAAACTTTTAAAGAAGCTATTGATGACGAGCGCAACATCAATCATCTGGATCATTCTTCTAATCATCATATTGGTGAAACAAATGATGATGTCCATAAAGCTCTACACAGTCATTATGATTATGGGGCATTAGGAGCGGAACATAAAAGAGCCATCTCCAATTATACAGACTCTAGCAATCATTTAAACACAACCCTATTAAGAGCACATCGTCAAAATTATGAACTACCTTCTACGGTTAATAATATTAATTTAGATCGTATGGATGAAGCGTTGAGTAAACAGTCTCTACCACATCCATTGACTACATTCTCAGGTGTTAAGTTTGAACCACACAAAACCGTTGGAGAAAACGGATTATTGCATCTTCCTGCATATACGTCAAGCTCAACTGCTGTTTCAGTAGCAAAAAGGTTTGGCCACACTTATTCAGACGAAAATGGTAGACCAGTTAGCCATATATTAAGGTTTAAACTTCCAACAGGACACCATGGATTTTATGTAGGAGAACACTCTGATTCGGGAGATGAAAAAGAATTCATCCTGCCCAGAGGAATGACAGTAAGATTAAGTGATAAGCCCGAAGTACATAAAGCTATGGGGCGAGACATTCATCTATGGGATGCAGAACCAGTACAAGGTCATGGACCTGATAAAAAAGAAGAATTTGAGAAGTCAAATGAACACTTCAATAGAATGATCAATAGTAATCATGGTAAAAATGTCAAAATTGCGTTTAAACATTATCCAGAAAAAATTACTGCCGATCATGTTGACAGAATCATTAAAGAAGGTAGTGATGATGCAAAGTCAGTGGCATTGGAACACCCTTCAATTACATCACAACATATTTCTCATATTCTAAATAATTCTAAAGACGATGATACTAAAATTAAGGCAGTCTCTCACAGTAAGGCAACACCAGAGCATATTGATCATGCGATCAACTCCAGCATTGGAGAAAATTCCATCGATGTAAAGAAAGCAGCTATTTCAAATCCAAATGCAAGTTCTGAAAATCTTTTTTCTGCGATTAAAAATAAGTTTCCGTCTGTCAGATCAGAAGCACTAAAAAATAAAAATATTACACCAGAACATATTGATAAAGCATTAAGTCATTCAGATTATGAAACAAGAACAGAAGCTGCTAGTCACCCTAATGCATCAGTCGAAAATATTAACAAAGCATTAGAGGACAACAAAGACTACGTTTCCAAGGCTGCTGTTAATAATCCAAACTTCAGCGAAAAGAACTTGGTACATGCATTATCAAACAGTCATACTTACAGAGCGGCAATTATCAAACATTTTGATAAGATGACACCAGAATTTATCAGTAAGCTGATTAAAAATACAAAAGACCCTGAATCAAAAGAAGCCGAAGCATTAGCCATGATGATCGTTATGCAACATCGTGGAATCAATGATGATCATAAGAGACAAATATTAAATCATCCTGATGATGATATAAGTGGATTGGGATCATCGTTTTATGGTCCCGGTAAAATACAGGCAATAAAGCAATAAAAAAGGGGGCAATTGCCCCCTTACCTTTGATACCGCCAGTGAAGCGTCCAGAAGTTAGCATATAGATTATGCAATTCATTATCATCAACAGAATTCTTGAAATTGCCATAATCAATATTCAAGATTCTATTTTTTACAATATTTCCAAACTCTTCCTTTGAGATATCAATACGATAACGATAATCTCTATCGTCATGTGTTTCAATATTCCAGTTAGCAAAATTATCAGCCAAATGTTCCTTACGTCTAGCCCTAACAATTAGACGATCAGAGTCACCCCACTTTTCAACAGCAGACACAAAACCATTATTAAAACAAACCCACATAAATTATCCTTTTCAATCACTCATATTTTGAAAGTAGTTTCTTCTTTCTTTCCATAAAATTAGCATGAAGCTCTTGCCAGTTTTTTAAACCAGATTCTTTGAAAAGACTATGGATGTGATCATCATCCATTTCTCTTACGCTGTCAAGAGCTTTCTTTTCAGCTTCTGGATGCTTCTCAAAAACAGAATTAAAGACATCACCAGATGCTTCATCATTGTGTCTGAGAGAAGTGTGTTCTCCGATATCTGGACCGTAGTCCTTGTGACCACCTCTTGCTCTGAACTGGAATGTACCACCATGGTCAACAGCATGTAGAACATTTGTATCTACATTCTTAACAATGTTATCATGTTCCATACCAACAATGTCCCAGTTCTTTGTCAGAACCGCACCATGATACATTCTTCCAATATGCTCCGCCTGCTCTGGGGTAAGATTATCAAACTGATGAGGATGGACTTGGGATAGACGGCTATTCCATGGGGTCACAACTGCATGACGACCATTAATCTTTTCATAAGAAGGATTTACAGTTTTGATGCCCATATGATTATAGATTTTACCAGCTAAAGATTCACTTTTAGCCTGATCTGCATTCTGATAATACTTCACATAATATCTATTACCATGTTCGTCTGTATGAATACCACCGGGGTTCGATCCCATTTGTGTATTAGGAACAGGTGTATAAGTTTTCTTTATTTCTTTTGGCTCAGAGTGTTTTCCAAAAGAAACCATAGCAGATGGGATATCTCCTTGTTCTACAAGGAATTCTATAAACTTTTTCATGAATAACTCCAGTGTTTTTGATATTTATAAATATTTACAGTCTATCACGTTAGAAGATAAAAAAAAATGCTATACGAAGTATATTGTTGGGTCAATAAATGAAGAATTTCAAAACATATCTCTTAGAGTATAAAGAACTTGATGATCTTGAAGGTTCTTTGAATAAATCTGGTACCTCTGTATCTTTGTCTCCTGCTCGTAATAATTCTATTGTTCTCAATAAAATTGTCGTTCCACCAGAAGAAAGAGGTAAAGGCACTGGCTCTTCTATTATGAAGAAGATCACAGATCATGCTGATGCTCATGGTAAAAGAATATTACTCACTCCATCAGATAATTTTGGAGCAAGCTCAGTAGGAAGACTTAAAAAATTTTATAAGAAACATGGTTTTGTATCTAACTCTGGTAAAAATAAAGACTTTACTATATCACACACAATGATAAGACACCCTGCTGGAGGAACAAAATAATGAAATCCTTTTTAAATTTTTTGGTAGAAGAAACTAAACCAGAGGAAACGGAAGATGGTTCTGTTATATACACTCATTCAGTAGGACCACATACCATACAGACTCATTTCTATCCTAGAATAAAAAATGGTAGAACCTCTGGATATGACTTTCACTTTACTCGTCATTCTCCCGGTAGTCAAGGAAATCCTACATCACGTCAGGGTATGTCAAAAATGACCGGAGCACATCGTGTAGCAGCCATGGTGGCAGTTACTAAATCAATACATCATTTTATCAAGACCAAAAAGCCATCAGAGCTTCGTGGAGAGGCAAACACAGCCAAGAAGCGAGATACCTTCCATAAGATCATGGCACACATAGGCAAGCGTACTGGTGGGTCTATAGAGAAGTCTTCCGCAGGATCAGTTCTCAAATTTAAATAATTTAAATGCTTGACATCCTCTGTTGAGTTTGGTAAAACAAATCATGTTCAACAGAGGAGAAGTTCAATGAGCCTTTTCAATTACACCAATGATGCTATCCCCGCACAGTCTGGTCGTGTTCTCGGCGCTTTCGTTGAGAAGGACTATGGTGTGTCCTTCGAATATGCCACTCGCAAGTACTTGGACCTTTGGTCTGATTATCCCCATCGTATCGCTGTCGGTCCTGCTGGTGACACTACCCGTGTTGCTAAGGTCCTCAAGACGGTTGCATATGTCGTAGTTGATGAAGATGGTTACGGTAATCCAGTGGTCGAAAAGTGGAAGATCAAAAATCATCGTGTCTATGCAAAATAGTCCTTGACATATGTTTTTGTATATGTATAATAGTGATATCAGGAAATAATAAAGGAGATAATCATGGAAGTTTTGTTGATTGATGCCCGTTGTGGTGTTTATATTCCCAAGATGTTTACTAACCTGATTAATGATAGTTGGAAGAATATTGATCAGGAAGATATTGACGTATTGGGAATGGGACCTGATCATGAAGAGTATTGGGATACATGGAATCATGTAATTGCCAATACTTATTATCTTGATAAGAATAACAACAAGTGGATTCTTTCAGAGGATCAAGACCTCTGGATGGTTAACACTGATGATATCAATTATGAACTTGTACAGGATGAAGCATGATTACCGATAAAGCTCAATTCATTCGCATGATGATTGCTGTAACTGTGATGTTCGCTTTTATGGCTATGACATTCCTATCAATAAAGGTGTAAAATGAAAATAATCAAATGGTTGCTGTTGTTGGGATCAACAATTATTGTTATTGACATCCTAGCAGGTCTGACTATATTTTTGTTATGGTATTATTATTATTAATAAGGAGAAAATATGCGTATTTTGTCTGATTCTGAAATATTTTCCGATAAACAGATCGCTCTTATCGAAAATAAGTATGACGCTAAGTATGTTTTTGAGTCCTGTATCAAAGATATTAACGGAAATTGGGCAAATTTCCCTATTGCTATTTTTTATACCGAAGAAAAATACCCTGAAGGGTCTAATTATTTTGGATTGTACATTAATGAAGATCGAGAAACGATAATTTGTGACGGAATTTCTGCCACAGAACCGTTTATTGGCGTTAGAATTAATGATATTGTAGTTTATTCACGTTACCGACATGATTATCATGAATTTTCTGGTGTTTTTATTGATGGAGGTCGTGATTATCTTCGATATGGTGGTGACACCAATGAAAATACTGAAATTGTCAAAATTAAAGTTGTAAAAGATAAGTTGGAGATTGAAAATGCAACTATTTCTTGATTGTGATGGCGTTCTAGCAGATTTTGATAAGAAAGCTCATGAAGTTATGGGTATCGGTCCTCGTGAATTCGAGGAACAAAAGGGTTCCAAGCATTTTTGGAAGACAATTTATTCTGTTCCTGATTTTTTCTTGAATCTTGATCCTATGGTCGATGCTCATGAACTAGTTGATGCAGTAAAGCACTTGACACCGATTATTCTTACTGGTAAACCTCATGGTGAATGGGCAACAGAACAAAAACTTGGTTGGCGTGATAAGCATTTTCCTGATTTGGAAATGATCGTATGCCCATCAAGAGATAAAATTAAATTTGCACAACCGGGTGATATTATTGTTGATGATTGGGAAAAACATCGTCAGACATGGATCGATGGTGGTGGAATTTGGGTGATGCATACATCTGCTGCCGATTCTATTAGACAACTGAAGGAATTGGGTGTAATATGAAAATAGGTGATATCGTAGAACTTGTAGATGAGAGTGTTTATGATGGCCGTTGGGCAGGTCGTATGACTGTTGTCAATATATATGACGTTATTGATGGAGACTTTGCTGCTTGTATACATCCAGACATGGGTGCAAGTGACTTTGCCTTTGAAGACTTGGTGGTTATGGAAGAGGCTGATGGTTAATGGAAAAGTATAAAGAACTTTATGACAAATATCGTCCTGTATTTGGTCCATACGAAGCAATGGAAATGGCTAAGAAGGAGAGGATCAATGAACTCCTTCATGAAATTGAATTTCCTGAGTATTATGATACCACCCATTTACAGATCAGAAATATTCTTACCGTTCTAAAGTTGATGGCAACAGATAAATATGAAACATAATTATCATAACAATATGAAATGGAGAAATGAAAATGCGTACTTTTACAAGAATGGCTGCACAGGGTGATTTCATCATCATCCGTATTAATGAACTTCCGACTAATCTGGAGGTTATGGCTCCTGAGAATGGTGTCTTCGTTATTGCTCACTCTGAGACTGGTCATAACCATGTCATGGAACGCACTCATGTCGAAGCATTTAAGGCTAAGAATACTAAGGAAGTTGATTTGTATGAAATGTTCTTGAACGTCAAGGAGCCTACTGAGATCAATCACCTTCGTTCTTTTGATACTCATGAGACATTGCTTGTTCCTCCCGGAACATATAAGATTCGTCGTCAGCGTGAATATACTCCTGAAGGATTTCGTAAGGCTGCTGATTGACAACGTATTAGATTCGATATATGATATTCATACAGTGAAATGAAAGAAAGGTTTTATTATGTCTAAGATTGAAAAGCTTACACCTGAACAAGAAGCAATGTTTCCAGTATATGTTGAGAAGTGGACCAAGATTGGTCTCTCAACTGAGCCAGTAAATCTTCCTGAAGCTACAAAGGCAATCTGCCTTGCTTATGAGAAGGCAGGTCTTGCTCATCCTACCAAGTTCTTTGTTGCTGATAGTCCTATTGATGCTATCAAGATTATCAAGAAACTTGATCCTAGCATGAATGATAGTCAAATTTTTGATGACATGGCGTATGGATGTCATGATGCTTCTTGGCTGTCATTCTATCAGTATTTCCGTGATGAAGTTGGCATTGAGGAATGTCATCAGCTTGATGGTTTGATTGAACTGGCAAATCATTGTGGTTGGTTGTCAATGTATGAAGACATTGTTGTTTTCCAGCATCGTCCTGAAACCATCAAGATGGATGAACAGAACCGACTTCATTGTGAAGATGGTCCTGCTATTCGTTACCGTGATGGATTTTCTATTTACTCTTGGCATGGAACTCGCATCCCATCTGAGTGGATTGAGAAGAAGGCTGATCTAACACCTAAGATTGCTCTAACTTGGGAAAATATTGAACAACGTCGTTGTGCATGTGAAATCCTTGGCTGGGCTAAGATTCTCCGTGAACTCAATGCTTCAGTTATTGATTCTGATGAAGACCCAATGATTGGCAATCTTGTTGAAGTTGACATTCCTGAAATTGGTCGTGAGAAGTTCCTCAAAGTTGTTTGTGGTACTGGTCGTGAGTTTGCTATTCCTGTTCCTCCTGAGATGAAAACTGCTCTTGAGGCTAATGCTTGGACTTATGGTCTTACTCCTGAAGAACTTATTCCTCTTGAAGTTCGAACTTGATATTATAGATAAATTATGAAATCTGTCAGTCGTATTGTTAGAACTAAAGCAAGTGAATCTATGGATTATATCTGGGATAAAACTAAAAGTTCAGTGTCTAATCTTGTAGATAATAAAATACATTATGTTCTAATAAGAAAGATATTACCAGTTCAACAACATGTATATAAACAGTATAGGAATAAAGATGAAATCAGTTAATAATGTTGTTCGTTTGAGTAAATTGACTGGTCGATTCTCTGGTATCTTTAAAATGTTATCTGATGACCAAACTAAAGTTATCAATAATGTATTCAATAATGTATTAAGTAAAGTCAATCATACTATCAGTCGTAATCTATTGGTTCTTATTAGGGATAAAGGGCGTGATGAAATCGACGATAGTCTCTGTTAGACAACAAGTATGGATGTCTATTCCATCCAATACATATTATACAGTTAGACGATACCATAAGATTACTATCGATATATCATCTCATGTATGTATTGCTCTAGCTAAAGTAAATGTTATATTGAATATGTCTGAGTTAGCAATAGAGCAAGTTCGAGATGATATCAGTTAATAAAATTGTATGGGATAATAGCTCAATATGGGATAATAGCTCAAACAATAGTTTCTTTGATCATATCTGGAATAATGTTGCCTTTGATAATGATGGTGCTGTTGATAGCTTTAGATATATCACTGATGATAATGTCTGGTTCAAAGTGACTAAAAATATTGGAGAAGTTGTAAGTAATAATATGAATGCTATTCACTGGAGTATTGAAGATGAAATCGATGTTAGTCTCCGTTAAAAATAAAATTACAATCTATCCACCAAAGATTAGTAAGATATGGGAATACAACAAACCATATAATGTTATTAGTATCAATCTGTTACATGTAACTGTATTCTGGGGAGTTGATGATGTTATCTGTAAAACATAAAGTTACAAATGTTACTTTCAAAAGTCTTTCTTATGGAAAGGTTAATACATTACCTACTGTTTTCAATAATATGTACAATAAAGTATGGGTTGTCATGAGAGAATTAAAATGGTATCTGTAAAACGAAAAGTATCACTGAAGATTGATATGTATGTATGGAATTGTCTTGGTGAATATTCTGGTAAACCTGCTGTATATAAAATGTTTAAAGACCTATCATTATTCAATAGACTTCGTAATCTATTAACGGAATATAGAAATGACATCAGTCAAACGTAAAGTATTACTGAATATTGATATGGTAGGCTGGGATAGGAAAATGAGATCAGTCAAACGTAAAGTAGTTGCTAGACCTTGTGAAGTTGCTGAGAATACTATCTGGCATTCATCAGGCTATTTGTTTGGTATTGTATCAAAATATATCTCATGGAACCTAAAACCATCTATTGATATCAAACAAAACCTTAGGGATCAAATCTATGACATCAGTTAAACTTGATATACCATATATGTATTCTGTTTATGGTCTAATGGGAGAAATATTTTCTCAAGATATGAGAACAAAAGTTATGACCGAAGTAATAAATAAGGTTGAAGATAAAATAGGATCAATGGCTGATATTAACTTTAAAACAATCCAAGGACTGTATTATGACCTCAGTGAAACATGATGTATGGAAGATAGAAGATAATGTGTGGAAACATCTTGTCAGTTTGAATAGAGAAGTGCTCTTCTATATTGTCAATAATACATCAAGTAATGTGTGGACAAATATCAACATTACAAGACTGATGGTCTGTACCCAGTTGACATCCAGTTCAAAATAGGTTATCATCCAATGATAAACGTTTATAAGGAATTTGTATTTGATACAGATATTAGTATCTGGAACGCAATACGTAGGAAAGAACTACATATACACTGTAGCAAAGCATTTATTATACCAGTTAGAAATGTTAAAACAATGATCGTGAGACAAGTTGAGGTAATGATACCTAATGAACTTAATAAGGATGACATAAATCATGAGTAACTACAAAATTGAACTTGACATCAATCAGGTTTCTGAGTTAGTAAGAAACAACCTCATTGATGATTATCGTATGATGGTTGAACAAATCAAACATCTTGAATTTCTAAAAATGTCCGGCCCTCTTCAATCTTATATGGAAGAAGATTTAGCAGATACAATTGAAATTAGAGATGCATTGAAAACTATTTTGAAATATTATATGATACCATCGAAATATAACGAAATATTTCGTGACTAAATATAATGTAATCACTTCATCGCAGTTTAAGTGGGTCTGTCTGAAGTTTTTATCATGAATAAAACCCCATTTTATCTAGAAAGGATAAATTAATATGGCACCTTTTATTGTTGCAGCTATTGTAGCCGTCAGTCTCTTCGGGGCTGGTACTATTGTTAAGCCTTCTCAGCCTGTTGTAGGTACTGTTCTTCAGGGTGCAGGTGTAGGTACTCTTATTGGTGGTGGCATTGGCGCTGCTGCTGGTGTTGGCGGTGGTCTTGCTACTGCATTGGGTACTACTACAGTAGCCACTACTGTTGGGTTTTCTGCCGTCGCCGGTGGAGCCGCAGGTGGCCTTGTAGGCGCTGCTGCCCGGTAAACCATAGTTTCGGACCTATGGTTAGAGGGAGGGGAGAAATTCCCTCCTTTTTTTATAAAAAACGTTTGACAATCTTTCACACTGTTGGTATAAAGAATCATCGGCAAATGAGGAGATTCAAATGATCAACATTCAGTATCAAGATCAAACGGGTAACTGGAATACTGTCATGGTTACAGAGGATTTTTCACAAAATATCATTAACGCAATGAAGCAAGTTCATGATCAATATAATTGCCGTGTACGTGCAATTGATGATTCTGGAAAAATTGTTGATATTTTGTAAAAAAAGATTGACAAATATTTAAATCTCTTATATAAATATAACCACGATCAAGGAGAAATTAGATGCGTAATGCACTTAATACTCGCTCGCCTTATGCTAAAGTATTGGAGAGCAAGATTTTTCGTATGCGTACTGTTGCTTCGAAAAAGGGTAGAGGTTCATATAAACGCTGCAAGAAAATTGCAGACTGAGAATTGAAGGTAGGCAAATGTATAAAGATTTATTGTTTGCCTACTTTTTTTGTAACTGGATGGCAATTTTAGTGTTGACATTCATTCTTGTATATGCTAATATCTGAAAATACGCTGTTTGACAATTTAATAAAAGCAAGAAATAACGAAAGTTGTTTCTTCATGAGAATGCTACGGACCCATGTCATGAATGGGCTTGGAAGATAAATGCATTGCACAAAAGGTGGTTCGAATCCACTAGGAACTGATCATTCCCTGTAGCATTCTTTTGTAGAAACAATGGACACTTAGCTCATTTGGTTAGAGCATCGGTCTTTTAAACCGAGGGTACTGGGTTCGAGTCCCAGAGTGTCTACCAATTTTTGTCGTTCGTCTATAAGTTAGGACACATCTGCGGAGTCGGGTGAGAGATAGGTTCAAATCCTATACGGCAAATTTTTATGGACCATTAGCTCAGTTGGTAGAGCAGGAGACTCTTAATCTCTTTGTCGAAAGTTCGAATCTTTCATGGTTCACCATATAGAATAACTTATTCCCTGATAGCTCAGTTGGTAGAGCGGGTGACTGTTAATCACTAGGTCGGAGGTTCGAGTCCTTCTCAGGGAGCCAAATATGCCCGGTTAGCTCAGAGGTAGTAGCGTCTGCTTTACACGCAGAATGTCGGCGGTTCGACCCCGTCACCGGGTACCATAGGTTAGAGGGTTTTTGGTGACCTGTAAAAAGCTGGATTCGTCGAGCATGATTGGGAACCATATAAAGTTTTGGGGACATAGCTCAGTTGGGAGAGCGTCTGATTTGCATTCAGAAGGTCTGCGGTTCGATCCCGCATGTCTCCACCAGAGGCAAACAGTGTCAGCCTCCAATCTGATACTCAACGGTTGTTAGTGACGATGGGAGATATCGGAACTATCATTTATTCGCCTTTATAGTTAAATGGTATAACAACTGTTTTGTAATCAGTCGTTCGGGGTTCGATTCCTCGTTGAGGCACCATTGATTAAAAAAGAAGAGATGAGAACTTCTTTTTCACCAATTCTCTGGGGTCAGCCAGATCGTTGGGTATAGTGTGTGGCCACTGGAGTCCATTTAGCTGATCCGGTCTTAATCTCATTAATCTTTCACTACGATAAAGTGAATCTGGATTGTAGTAACCAGTACGAAATTTGGTCTGTTAGCTCAGTTGGTTAGAGCATTCGCCTGTCGAGCGAAAGGTCATGGATTCGAGTTCCATACAGATCGCCATTTTATTCAGGAGTAGTTCAGTTGGTAGAACGGCAGACTCTGAATTTGCATGTCAGTGGTTCGAATCCATTCTCCTGATCCAATTATTAAACCTTTATTACATAAATAATAATTTATTACTACTAAAGGTCCATAAATGATAAAATTTAAACAATATATAAAAGAAATTTTTGACAAACCACCCTCTGAATTTTCTTATACTAAAAGAGGTAATAAACACCATTATGAATTTGAACATAAAGGTAAACCTTATACAGTAACTATTCATCATGAATCTCCTACTCATGCAGGAGTTACATTTTATCACAGCGAGAGAAAAAAAGATTCAGACAATAAAAAATTTAAAATGACAAATGATTCTCCACATGATGCACACCATGTTATGAATATGGTAGGTCATATTATGAAACATCATGCATCTAAACCTGAAAATAAAAGTTTGCAATGGTATAGTTTTATTTCTGATAACAAAGAATCAGGTGGTAGACAATCATTATACAGAAGAGTTACAAAAAAAATGGGTGGCACTACTTTAGCTAGTAAAGAACATAATATGCATTATATACCTACAAACAATTAAATGAGATATAACTATGAATAATTTTGTACTTTTCGCTGGTGCTTCTAATGGTAAAAAAGTTGTTTCTTTTTATCATGGGAAGCATTTGAAACATGCTCCTCCAATTCTTGGTGAATGGACAGATCATGCTAATCAATGGCTGAAAAATTGTCCTATTGGTCAATATATTATGGACGGTGAAAAAATATCAAATTTTAAAAACCAGTGGATTTTTGTTGACGTAAGAGAAATGGAACCAGAGCAAGATGGTTAATGCACAGGACTGCAAATCCTTGAGGTCTCAGTTCGAATCTGAGTGGTTCCTCCAAATTTAAAGATAAACCATGTATATAAACACAGATACATTTAAAACTAAACATTTTAAGCAAGAATTTTGGAAATGGTTTGACAATCTTCCAAAAGCTGATAGAATGAAATTCAAGAATTACTCATCCGATATGGCCGAGTTATTCTTTTATAATAAAGTTTACAAACATTGCATAGATAGCTCAACTGGATCAGAGCAATACCCTACGAAGGTATAGGTTGAGGGTTCGAATCCTTCTCTGTGCGCCATTATGGGCTGGCGTCGAATGACCATAGAGCATCGAAAGGTGTAGCCGGTTCACCATATAATGCGGATATAGCTCAGTGGTAGAGTCCCTGTTTACCAAACAGGCTGTCGTCAGTTCGAATCTGACTATCCGCTCCAATTTTTATGCGGGCGTAACTCAGTGGTAGAGTGTCAGCCTTCCAAGCTGTTCGTCGCAAGTTCGAATCTTGTCGCCCGCTCCACTATTGCCCTCCTAGCCCAACTGGTCAGAGGTACTTGCCTTAGAAGCAAGAGGTTCTCGGTTCGAATCCGAGGGAGGGCACCAATATTATAACAGCAAAGGAAACCAAAATGCAAATGACACCGACTAAAATCTTTAATAAGACCGCTCCATATGAATACCTAGCTTTATTGTCAGGATATACTATTTTCCTTGGTATCATTGGGTATTTTGTTTATAGCGTATTTTAAAAGTTTGCTACCTTAGCTCAGTTGGTAGAGCAATGAACTAGTAATTCATAGGCCGT
>Ga0209499_1001312_pt1 | contig 17464 bp, 23 predicted proteins | sample C_130208_EF_Meta_FD_187306 | JGI IMG/M metagenome (GOLD analysis project Ga0209499, IMG submission 187306) | Freshwater microbial communities from Lake Croche, Canada to study carbon cycling - C_130208_EF_MetaG (SPAdes) (version 2) | ecosystem: Environmental > Aquatic > Freshwater > Lake...
GTCAGTACCGCAGCCGGAGCCTACCAATTTATAAAGCCCACCTGGGATCGTATTCGGGCCATATCGCCACGCCTGCCCGACTTCACCCCCACGTCGCAGGACGAGGCGGCTGTGCGGCTCCTGGACAGTATTGGGGCGCTCGGTTTGATCCAGTCTGGTGACATTGCAGCGGCGCTGGCAAAATCAAGTAAAACATGGGCAAGCTTGCCAGGAAGCAAGGCGCAACAAAACCCGCGTCAAATGGCTTTTGTGATCGATAGATTTAACGAAGGGTTAGCATGAGTTTTTTTACATCACCAGGCGCAGTCGTCGCGCCACTCACGGCGGGCGGCGTGGCTTATGGGACGGGATCACAAGCAAAAATGACATCTGCTGGCGCAGCTGGTGGCGTTTTATATTCAACAGGCGCAGGCGCTCCCAGTTTTTCTGCTGCTGGCACTGCGGGCCAAGTACTGACAAGCAATGGCGCCGGAGTGCCAACATTTACAACTTTGAGCACAGGTGGCATTACTTACGTCACAAAAACAGCAAATTACACGGCTGTCAATGGTGATTTTTTATTGTGCAATACGTCAGCGGGTGCGTTTACGATCACGCTGCCTGCAAGCCCTGTTTTGAACGATCAGGTTTATTTTCAGGATTCGACAGGTTCGTTTTCAACCAATGCGTTAACCATTGATCCCGGTTCAAAAAACATCATGGGATCGAGTGGTGTGCTAGTGACAACTTTGGCAAATGCTGGTTTTGGTTTGTTTTATAACGGCACTCAATGGAGAATTTGGTAATGAGTAATTTACAAGCAATTCAAAATTTCCCGGTTAATCCTATATCGGGAACATATGGCAGCGGAAAAGTACAGCTATTTTCCGCAAGTGGAACATTTACCAGGCCAACAGGTGTCACCAATGTGCGAGCGCGATGCTGGGGCGGTGGCGGTGGAAATGGTGGTACAGGTACATCTGGCGGTGGCGGTGGGGGGTTTGCAATTAAAGAAATAATTGGCGTTACCGCAACGGTCACCGTTACAGTGGGAGCTGCTGGCGGTTCGTCATCGTTTGGGTCTTATGTATCAGCAACTGGCGGAGGGTCTGGTACTGCTGGAGCTGGTGGAGTAGGTAGCGGTGGCGACTATAACTCCACGGGTGGCGCTTCTGTGCAAGCCAATTGCGGGGGAGGTGCTGCATCTATTTGGGGAAACGGTGGTGGCGGGAGAGGCGCTAGTGGTGTGCCAGGTGCATCAGGCATGGCGGCGCTCGCTGTAGACGGCATTCCGGGGGGAGCGGGCTTATATGGCGCTGGTTCATTCTATGGAAATTCGTCATTTCTTAATATAGGGTCTCCGGTTCAGCCGGCTTGGAATTCAATTGATTTTATTGGAACTGGTGGAGGGAGTTCGGTCGGCGCTAATGGTCAAAATGGTGGTGGCGGTGGTTCAGTAGCTAGCCCCACCGCTGGCGGTTATGGTGGATATCCAGGTGGTGGTGGATTTGTTGGTGCGCCTGGTTTAGTCATTGTGGAGTATTAAAATGAAATACGCATGGATCGTAAACAACTATATTAAAGATATCGCCTGGAAAAATCCAAGCGAAATTTATCATCCAGACGTGGCACAGTTTTACGACACGCAAGTTCCAGACACTGCTGTGAATGGCGATGCGTGGGTAAATGGCGAAGTCGTTAAACCTGCAAAGCAATGGGGTGCTACTGATTTTCGCAATGGCATGACATTGGCAGAGAAAACCAAATGGGACAGTGATGCAGTACCGGAAATCAAAACGGTAAAAGCCGAACTGCCAAAAGAACGAGCTGAAACATCAGAGCTGCTGGATTTTCTGGTAAGCGTGAATGTGATATCGCAAAAGACGGCGGAGAAAATCCTTGGCTGATTCTGAGCGTTGGCATCTGAAAAAAGAGATTCAGGTAACGCACGTTTTTGCAACGCTGGCGCTGGTGGGGTCGGTGTTTGTCTACGTTCAAAAAATCGATCAACGCTTGACGATTGTTGAAACTCAATTGATGGCGCAGCGTGAAGCGTCAGTGATTCAACGAGCGCAGCTTGAGCGCATGGATGCAAAGTTGGATCGATTGATCGAACGGTCAAAATGATTTTGCTCGATGCGCTGCTTGGCCTAGGCGGGAAGCTGATCGACAAGCTAATACCAGACCCAGCGGCGCGCGATGCTGCGAGGCTTGAGCTTTTGAAGCTACAGCAAAGTGGCGAACTTGCCACGATGGTGGCACAGACCGACATCAACAAGGTCGAAGCCGCAAACCCCAGCGTATTCGTGTCAGGGTGGCGTCCGGCGATAGGCTGGGTGTGTGCCCTGGCAATGGCCTACCAATACCTAATACGACCCTTCCTGGTGGCGTTTTATCCCGTTCTCGCGTTTCCAGGACTGGATGACAACCTTTGGCAATTGCTGGCGGGGATGTTGGGGCTTGGCGGGCTGAGGACATTCGAGAAATTGAACGGGGTTGCTGCGCGATAAAGAAAAAACCCGCGATTGGGGCGCGGGCAAATGTTGTTATGGCAACAACTGCAAACCTACCAGGAATGCAGCGCGATTATAGGCCCAACAAACAATCACTTGCCCTAACCTTTGGGTGCGCTGGTTGTACCTCGGCTTGGCGCAACTTTTCGAGAGCGTGCTTTAGTTGAGCTTGCAGACTTTTTATTTCGTGCTGCTGCGCGAAATAGTCGCGCTGGTATCTAATTATTTCTTTACAAAAATGGGTTCGCTGGTTCGTAAATGCAGCTGAGCATTTGGGACATGGGTTGAAAACGGTCTCTAGTTGGGGCATTTAGGGTTCTCCTGGTAATGAATTTTTATTTTGCACCACTAAAAACGTTTACGAATAGATGTAATACGTTTATATTTTTTTATCAGCAATAGATGCACGATTGATTTTTACTATCGCTAAAAATCATGCAAATATTGCAGTTGACAGTTAAGAAACATGCCAGCTATTATTAGCCCAGTCATCCCGCGTGTCCCTCAACCGTTGCGGGCTGGCACTTTCTTCGGTGGGCCGGGATGACTCTTTGTGGGCATTGAGAAAGTGCATAAGCCCCTTGAAAGTGCCAAACAATGAAGTCACGCTTTAAAACCCTCGATGGTCAGTGGATTACCGTCGAACCGCTGCCCCATGACAATTCAGTAATGGTGCAGGCTTCTGATTGCTTTAACGGTAAGATGATGAGCATGGTCATTCCAAACGATCTAGCAGACGTTTTTGCTCAAGCTATCAAAGTCTCCGCAAAGTGGAAGCCCAAATGTTCAGATGCGGTTCCGCTGCCAGTTAAGCCCTACTAAAAACAACATGGATATTTCAATATGAACATGTCCAATCGAAAAACCAGCGGGGCCATCTCACGGTTTGCCCCGGAAAGTTTAGCCGAACGTATCCGTATAATGAACACTGAGAATCCAGCAAATTTGTCGTTGATCGAACTCGAGGATATGATTGCTAAGACTGATGCAACGCTGCACAGTCTACGGGACGTATATCGCGTTGCTACTGGTGACGAATCCCTGATGTCCCGGTGTTTCACGGCTGCAAAAGCGATAGAGAGATTGCAGTATGGCCTAAAAGGACGCTGGAACCACCTCTCCGGGATCGAGTCATGAACTCTCGGTATACACGCAAAATCGATACACCAGACCTAGAACAAAGCCGTGCCAATTTAATTCGTAGAGATGGCTTAAGAAGGCAAGCGCAAACCATACTGCATGTAAAAGACGGACGACCACACAATAAACAGCACCGGACGTGCTGGTGTGGTCGCCACATCGTAGGCGACGGAGTTATGCCGGTGATGCGAAGCCTAGATGGAGCCAAAGCTCGCGTAGGATCAATAAAAACATGTGGCAGCGTCTGGGCCTGTCCGGTGTGCGCTGCCAAAATTGCAGAAGTGCGGCGCCGGGAACTTACTTATGCTATGGTGCAACATACTGCACAAGGTGGAAACGCATATTTGCTCACGTTTACATTTCCGCACTACAAAGGTCAATCGTTAGATGACCTTATGGAACCCTTTGACAAAGCGCGCCAGTCATTCCAAAACAGCAAAGGCTGGAAAAAAGTCATGGGAAAGGATGGCACAGCCAACCGGATCGGTTCAGTGACATCGTTAGAGGTGACTTATGGAATAGGAAACGGCTGGCATCCGCATTTGCATATGCTAATTTTTTGCAAAGCTGGTGCATTTGATGAAGGTGAAGCAGACGAACAAGGCAGATTGACTAGCAAGGCCATTGATTATTTCCGCAGCGAATGGGTGCGGCTGCTTGAAAAACGAAAATTGGTAGATGGCAATAATCGGCAATGGGCCAACCAATACGCCTTGGACGTTCGCGGCGGCAAAGGAGCCGCCGAATACATCGCAAAATGGGGACACGAAGAACAATGGGGAATGTCTAGAGAACTGACGAGCAGCCACGCAAAAACAGGGAAACGCGAAACCTGGGGTGCAAAAAATCATTACACCCCATTTCAGTTACTGGCAATGTCAAACGATGGCGACGGGCACGCCACATGTGCATTCCGAGAATTTGTGACTGCTTTCGAAGGAAAGAGAATGCTTACCTGGTCACCTGGGTTGAAAAATCACTTTGGTGTTGAAGAAATGGATGACACCACGGCAGCAGCTGAACTGGAACTTGACCTTGCAACAGAAAACATGGTCGGAACCATCACTCAAAACCAACTTACCCGACTTGTCAGCTATGGCGCATATGGCAAGTTTTTGGCTTACATTGCAGAATTTGGGCATTTAAGCAATGGGCAACAACTGATTGACGAATGGATAGCCGCATGCAATGGTCAGCGCCGAAGTGGAACGCTATTAGTCGATCATATGCAAATAAATGGCAATAAATACTGGTATGAAGCCGTTGAAACCATCGCATGATTTAGATAGTTGACAGGTTTCGTTCCGCGCAGACCAAATTGCTCGATTGCTGGACATGGCGAAAAGAAAAAACAATGGATGAGCAAGATTTTCTAAGGTGAATTAAGATCAAGCCGGGTAGAAATACCCGGCTTTTTCATTTTTACACCAGGAAAAATCATGCCAAGATACCAAAAACGAGTACCAACCCCAGAAATTCAAAACGACATTGAATGGCAAGAGGACCACGACCAGGTTCAAAATCACGACGAGGACAAAATTTTAGAAGAACGATTTGAAGAAACAGCCACAGACCGCGTGGCGGCAATGATGCAGGGAATAGGCGCAGACGATGAACGTGCCGAAGTAAAGGTTTACCGCGTAAGAGATGGGCAACTGGAATATTGCAGAGGCTTTAAACCAGATGAATTCGAAACAGGAAACTTTGACATGTTGCGCGATAGGTTTGGCGCCGGACTGTACGAATTGCGTCTTTATGCCACAAACCCTACAAATAAAAAATTCACGATTCGCAGCAAATTGCGCGTGACCATTGCAGAAGATCGAATCGAGAGCAGTCCAGGCGCTCAGTTGGGCGGCGGCATGGCACAGGTGCTGCAAACCATCGCACAGGGCCAGCAGCAGATGCTGGAGGCGCTGGTAAGCATCAAGTCGGCCCCGCCAAAGGACAGCATGGAAGAAATGCAGAAAATGTTAACCATGATGGCGGCAATGCGTGAGGCATTTGGCATGAATCAACCCCAAGGCCGCGAAAAAAGCAGCATAGGTGAAATCGTTTCCGCTATTCGTGAACTACGCGGAGCAGCCGAAGAAATTAGCCCTACATCAGAAAAAGAACCAGACGGTTTAATGTCTGTTCTCCCTAAAATGCTGGAATTAGTCTCAAAGGGACAGGAGAGCCAGCAGGTGGCGCAACAAACCGCACAATTTCCCCCGGTGCAGCTACCCCCAAGTTTTCAAACCAAAGAAGATACACAACCTATCCAGTACGAACAGCCACAATTCCAAACACCTGCACCAACTCAAGATGAAGCAGATATGAAAGTTATGACCATGATTAAACTCAAAAGCTACTTGAAAACACTTGTAGATATGGCAGTAAAATTAACCCCAATTAATACAGCCGCTGAATTTGTTTATGAAAAAATCCCAGATGACCTAATAGAAATTATGGCGCTGGATAACTGGTTTGATTTACTGACAGCAGTAGCCCCGGACGTAAAAGATCATAAAGACTGGCTACAAAAAGTCAGAGACAAAGCACTTAGCATGTTTGAGGGTGCTGAAACCGAGCAACCCAAAAAATAATTGACAGGTCGATGGGTGCAGGTAAACTCTGAAAAATATGATGCTCGCACCCACACCGATTCTGTCAGGCCAAGTCGTTCACCTTGCAAATGGCATCGGTGGTGTTCACCAGACGCTGCGGATGATGCGGCAACTGGTGAACCAGTGCAAGACCAATCTTCAAATTCGACAGGCAGCGACAAACACAATTTTTCTTACGCCTGAGAAAGACGAATACAGCGAAGCGGAGGCCATTTTTAACTTCGTGCGCGACCGCATTCGATACGTCAAAGATGTAAACGACGTTGAAACACTCAGCACCCCGATGATGACGCTTCAGGGTCGGCTTGGAGACTGTGACGATCAAACGGTTTTGCTTGCGTCGATGCTTGAATCAGTCGGCTATCCCACACGCTTCGTGGTCGAGGGCTATCACGCTCCCGGTGAATACGAACATGTCTACATGCAGGCGCTGGTTTTCGGTCAATTTATACCGATGGACCCAACAGAGCAACATCACATGGGGTGGTCACCCCCGAATCCGGTTTCGCAATTAGTGGAGAATATTTAATGCAGACACCCGCACTTTTTAAACCCATGAACCTGGGCGCTGGCTTTGATGGATTTGGCGAGGGTGAAGACGACTTTTTCACGCAATACGTCACGGGATCAAACACTTTCAAAACTGATTACGGTTTGGATTTGTCACTTCCAGACAGTACCAATGTTGCATCAGACCTCCCTTTAAATCTTCCTGAAAATGTCGCAGTGGTTAACCAGGCAGGCGATGTGGTTGATAAGAATGGCAGACTGATTGTCTCAGCGGACGCAATAACACGCGCAGCAATGACCCCCGGCGCGGATGTAAATCAGGCGGTGGTGCGTGAAATACAAACAAATTCGCCGGATTATGCAAAGCAATTCAAAACTGCTGGTGACTTAACGAGGGCAGCGGCTGATATTTTCAATGTTGCAAAAGCGGTGATCCAGGGAAAACCAATACCCCCAAGCCCCTACGTGTACAACCCCAACAATCCAGGCGTGTACAACCCAAATGTTTACCGACCATCAACCGCGACAAATCAACTTAGCATGAGCAGCACAAACATGTTGCTCATTGGTGGCGTGGCGCTTGCTGCATTTTTAGTTTTAAGGAAGAAATAAAATGGCGTCACTTGTACCCCCACTTAGTCAGCTTGATTACTACCCCAAAGAAATGGTTTACCGGGACAGTCTGGGGAATGTTTACGCCTATGGGCAAGACGGCGTTTTACCCCCACTGGAAACCACAAACGGAAGTGATCCAACAAACATAAATGTTGGTAACTATGGCGCAGTTTTAGAGAGAGCCAATCCGGGCATTCTCAAAATGATTCAGGAAACACAAACGCCCGGTGAATCGTGGATTGAAACGCTGGCAAAGCTCACGACCGCAATTACCATGACAACGCAACAGCGCCAACTGATGCAGCTCAATATTGAACGCGCAAAAAAGGGATTGCCCCCGGTCGACATTGCAAGTTATTCCGGTGTTGGTGTAAATGTTGGTTTGTCGCCCGACACCAAAAACCTTTTGATTTTTGGTGGCCTTGCACTGGTGGCGGTGTTCTTTTTAATGAGAAAAAAATGATGCTTGCCAATTACAACACCCGCAGATCATCAGTTGTTTTAAACCCGAATGGTCGGGTTTTGCGTGGCTTGGGTGCGCTCGGGTTCGACGATTATGGTGAAGACATTGGTAGCGTTTATAACAATACTTACGATTACGCTTTTGCCAGTGAAGCGGAGCAAGCCGCCATCAACGACGCGATAACAGAGCAGCAAAATGCAGCAGAGGCTGAAAGGGTTGTAGCCATTGATGCGGAGATAGCAGATCAAAAGGCGTTAGACGCGGCGAACGAGGCCGAAGCTGCCAGGGTAGCTGCCATCAATGAGGAGCTGGCGCTAGAGGCCGCAAATAAAGCGGAGGAGGCCAGGGTAGCTGCCATCAACGCAGAAATTGCCAAGCAAAATGAATTAGATGCGAAAGCTAAAAAAGCAGCGTCTGACAGTCGAGTGAGCCAGGGGCAAGCAGCACAGGCCGCTTCAAAAGCACAGACCGCAAAAACACCACAGCAGGCGCAGGGCCAACAGCAAACCGCGTCTAACGCGGCAATTGCAGCCGTGGCAGCGGCGGCGGTGGCAGCAGCACTCGCACAAAAAGCAAACACGCCCACAGCAACAGCGGCGGCGCAGGCGGCTCAAGCATCAGCAGCAGCGGCGCAGGCATCCGCAGCAGCGGCTAAGTTGGGTATGTCACCCGCCTACATGAGATTTCTGCCCCAAAACGGTGGCTTGGGAATCCCGGCGCTGTATAAGGAGATCAGGGATTTTGTATCGACGCACAGTGATGCTGAAATCCAAACGGCGATGCAGGCCAGTGGCGTAAGCAGCGCGGATATTAAGGCGGCTTTTCAGGAGGTCGGATTACAGCCACCAGCATCAACACAGGCCGGGTCAAGCAGCGGCCTTGTTTTGATTTTTGCGGCGGCGGCTGGTTTTTTGTTGATGGGAAATTAACATGATTATTCAAGGACACCCGGATATTTTGCTTGGCCCTCGCGGGTTGAACGGGCTGCATGGTTTTGGTTACCAACCACAACATCCCTCATCACCCGCATACATTCGGTTTATGCCTGAAAACGGCGGTTTGGGCATTGATGTTCTGTATCAGGAGATCAGGGATTTTGTGAGCACTCACAACGACGCGGAGATTTTGCAAGCGATGGGCGCGAGCGGTGTATCAGTTGAGGATTATATAAATGCGCTCTCGGAGCAGTCGATCCCTACAAGCCCTGCAATAGTTCCCCCTTACGTGCCGAATCCAGCGGACACGCAGCCCGTACCATCCGAGACTGAGATCATTATACCATCCGAGACTTACGGTCGCTCCGCAGCTTATATAAGATTCCTGCCTCAAAACGGCGGATTGGGAATTGATGTTCTCTATAAAGAAATCAGAGATTTTGTAAGCACCCACAGCCCGTTTGAAATACAGCAGGCAATGAATGCGAGTGGTGTGTCCAGTGTGGACGTTGAAAATGCTTTAAAAGAAGGTACTTACTACGCACAACCGCCGATATTCACTCCATCCGAGACTTATGGCCCCGTAGAACCCGGGACTCCCGGTCATTCCGCAGCTTATATGAGATTCATGCCTGAAAACGGTGGCCTGGGCATTGATGCTCTGTATCAAGAAATCAGAGATTTTGTAAGCACACACAGCCAGGCTGAAACAAAACAGGCTATGGACGCGAGTGGTGTGTCCAGTGTGGATGTTGAAAACGCCACAAGAGGATATTCAGCGGCATATAAAAGATTCCTACCTGGAAACGGTGGCCTGGGCATTGATGCTCTGTATCAAGAAATCAGAGATTTTGTAAGCACACACAGCCAGGCTGAAATAAAACAGGCCATGGACGCAAGTGGTGTGTCAAGTGTGGATGTTGAAAACGCTTTAAAAGAAGGTTCTTACTACGCACAACCACCGATAGCCACTCAAACAGCCACTCAAACAGCCACTCAAACAGCCACTCAAACAGCCACTCAAACAGCCACTCAAACAGCCACATCTCCAGTAGTTGTGCAACAGGGGCCAGCGCAACCATCAAGAAACAGGGAAATCGTAGATTTTGTGATGACCCACAGCGATGCTGAAATTCAAGCTCAGATGGTCATTTCTAATGTCTCTCAGGATGACATTATTAATGCGTTCAAGTCATTTGATCCGACTATGCCAAATGGTCAATCACCAGCATATACAAGATCACTCCCTGAAAACGGCGGTGCGGGAGTTGCTAACTTTTACAGAGAAATCAACGATTTTGTACAAACACATAGTTTTTATGAAGTTTTGTCGCAAATGTTCCGCTCCGAAGTTTCTATGGCGGACGTTCACGCCGCAAACACCTACGAATTTTTTAAATCGCCAGAGGGGGGCGGCGCAGGGGAAGCGGATGCACTTGCAGTAGCACAGCAGGCGGGACGTGAAGCAGCAGCGGCGGCTAAACGTGAAGCAGAGCAAGCAGCAGCAATAGCGCAGGCGGAGCAGTTAGCAGCAGAAAGAGCAGCACAGCAAGCAGCACAGCAAGCAGCAGAAAGAGCAGCACAGCAAGCAGCACAGCAAGCAGCAGCACAGCGAGCAGCACAGCAGGCAGCAGCAATAGCAGCACAGCAAGCAACTGTAATAGCGCGTGCAGAGCAAGCAGCAGCGGAGGCGGTAGCGCAAGCAGCAGCAATAGCGCGGGCAGCAGCAGCAGAGCAAGCAACAATAGCAGCAGCAATAGCAGCTGCTAAACGTGAAGCAGATGCAATAAGAGCGAGGGCGGACTATTTAGCAGATATGGCAAAACTTGAGGCAGCAATCGCAGCAGAGAAAGCAGCGACAATAGCGCGGGCAGCGCAGTTAGCAGCAGCAGAGCGAGCAGCAGAAGCAGAGCGAACAGCAGCAATAGAAAAAAGTCAAGCAAGACGCAACGCTGAACAAGCAGCAGCGGACGCGCTAACAAAGCAACTACTGGCTGCGCAGCAGGCAGCACAAGAAGCAGCACAAAAGGCGGCATTGTTGGAGAGGCAGCGAATGAGCGCAGAAGCAGCCGCAGCTGCCACGGTACTCGCAGCGCAACAAGCTGCGGCGCGGGCGGCGGCGCAAGCAGCAGCCGATTCGCTCGCAGCGCAACAAGAAGCAGCAACACTCGCAGCACAAGCAGCAGCCGCATCACTCGCAGCGCAACATGCGGCGGCGATAGCAGCGGAAGATTTACGCGCATCCCGGGAGGCGGCGGCGTCACGCGCGGCGCAAGCAGAGGCCGCTGCGCGCGCAGCACAAGCAGAAGCGGAGTCACGCGCAGCGCAACAAAAAGCAGCGGAGGCGGCAGCGCAATGGCGCGCACAGCAAGAGGCAGCAGCACTACGCGCAGCAGCTGATGCACAAGCAGCAGCACGCGCAGCGGAGGAGGTAGCAGGCGAACGCGCGAGAGCCGATGCATTGGCGGCGCAAGCAGCTCAGGCAGCGCAACAGCAAGACGCTATACGAGCAGCACTCGCAGCGCAAGAAGCAGCAGCAGCCGCAGCAGCTGCACAAAAGGCATCTGACCAGGCCACAGCAGCAATAGCAACAGCACAAGCAAGCGCGACAGCGGTTCTAGCAGCGACCGCAACAAAAGCCGTCCAGTCGGAAGCGTACAACCGATATTTGCCGGAGAATGGCGGGCAGGGGATTGATGCTCTTTACCAGGAAATCAGGGATTTTGTAAGCACTCACACGGACGCAGAAATAAAACAAACCGCAGCAGCCAGCGGCGTTTCAAATACAGATATTGTTAAGGCTATAAATCAAACCCAACAAGCGACAACAGTGGCGGTAGTCGCAAGCGCAGCAGCGGTAAAAACAGCCGCAACAGCAGCCGCTGCATCAGCAGCAACAGCAGCAGCGATCGCAACTGCAAAGTCCCCAGAACAGTCGCAAGCCTACACTAAATTTCTACCTGAAAATGGCGGACAGGGAATTACTGCGCTGTACAAACAAATATCCGATTTTGTTTCTGTAAGCACTCCAGAGCAAATTAAAGACGCAATGATTAAAGGCGGCATATCCGAAGCTGATGTTCTTAACGCTTTGAAAATTTTCCCGAAAAAAATTGTTGAAGCAACAGAAAAAACAACAGGGATTGCCTTTCCTTACATCGCAGCAGCAGCTATTGCACTTTTTGTATTGGGTAAAAAATGACTATTGAAACCGTAGCAAAATACGCATCAGAAATGCCAGGGTTTTCTAAAAGCCCGGAGTACCTGAATTTTAAAAACACGTTTGACACAAAAGCGCCAGACCCTGGTACTTATGATTCAGACTATTTTGGACCGTTGGACGGAATGGTTTACGGTCAAGCACTTGATTACGCTTTTGAGGGCTACTTGATAAGAACAACAGGCAAGAATCCGGGCGCAGCAGTGACCACCTCGGGCGGGATCAATCCAAGCTCATTAAGTGCAATTCATATCGCTTTGATTGCAGTCGCAGCCTTTTATTTTTTGAGGTGAAGTCATGACATACCGAAATTTTATTTACTCTCCCTCAGTGTCCAACCTGGGCGGCATTTTGCAGCCTATGGACATGAGCAACTTAAACTACATCAGCCCCCAGGTGGCGACCCCGGATAATCGGGTGATGAACATGGGGAGCAGTGGGTATGGCATGAGCCAGCAAGAATGCCAAATGCGTATGTCTGGCACAAAAAACCTGGGCGGTGGTGTTCAGGATATTGCGTCGACGTTTGGCATCATTGATATGTTTTTGGGGAACCGTTGATGTTTCCCGGTGGCTTGGGTGCTGTGAGTGATTCGGCTGTGCCCGGCGAGACTTCAAGCCCCTTGCAGCTTGACTACTATCGTCAAAAAATTGTCGAGTTTCAGAATGTCCTGGTGCAGATGGACACCACAGCTGAGGGCTTGCAGGGTTTGCTTGATCTACAGATTGACGATCAAAAATTAAACAGCGATATCAATGCTTTGCTGGCAGAGTATGACCTGAAAAAAGCATCTTTTAGAACAGCGGCGGAGGGTTTGAATTTAGCCATAAACAGCGTCAATTATTTGGGCGCGGGTTTTCCAGTGGTCAAAGTGCCAAGCGGTTTAAACGCTCTCCCTGCTGTGCTGCTTTACGGTGGCATAGCCGCTGCTTTGGCAGTTATCGCTGGTTTAGTGGTTTGGGGTAGGGATTGGATCGCAAACTCGCAGGAACTTGCCAAACGTGATCAAATTTTTGCTGCTATGCCGGATGCAGCTTCAAAGGCAGCGGCGGCGCGAGAGCTAATGAAAATTGACGGTGCTGTGCGCGAGTTGGACGCGAGCCCCCTGGGATCAATTGCCAACATCGTTAAATATGTCGCTATTGCTGCGGTGATATATTTTGGCTTGCAAACATTTAAGACAATGAAAGCGTGATATGCAAGTCACCAAAATGTCAGCAGCGCAACTTACCAAAGCAATGGAAAAGGCGAGCGTTGAATCCAGCAAACTGACCCATATGTTGATCGACGCGGGTCGTGGTGATGAGCGAATGAGTGACATACTCAAAAAGAATGATCCTCTATCTTTGAAAGTTCAAAAAATTTCAAGTTTGGAGCAGGATTTATATGCAGAGAAAAATCGTCGCATTGCGTATCATGGAAACATCAAACCAATTAAATACCGGGAAAATCCAACCATGACAAAACGCAGTTTCTCCCCCGCACAACTCGCAGCACAAAAACTTTTTGCGGAGCGTGCGCGAAGTGGCACGCTAAAAAAGGGCAAGCGTAAAGCCAATCCTAAAAAGAAAACCGTGTCAGAAAAAATCAGTCAATTGGTACATGAGGGTTACCCACAAAAGCAAGCGGTAGCGGTGGCATTGTCTGAGCAGAGAGCAGGCAAGATTAAGCGTAATCCAGAACGACCCACAGCGCAGGCGTTCAAACGCTCTGCAATGACTGCAAAGCGCAACCCAAAGTCAGGAATGGTCACAGCCTATCAGGTCATCTGTATGCACCCGAAAAAGCATGTTGTCGGCATATTTAAGACAATGGCAGAGGCTAAGCAAATAGCGACAGCGATGGCAAACGCGAAGGGTGTGGCCTACGGTGTAAAAACGGTCAAGGTTCACAAAGCACATTTTTCAGTATGACGATCAAACGCCCGGTCACCCTCAAGCAAGCGCAGCGCAGCCCAAAGGCAGCGGCGCGGCGTGAGGCATTTTGTGCGCGTATGGGCGGCATGAAAAAGAAACTCACTGGCAAAGCAAAACAGCGTGACCCAAATTCAAAAATCAACTTAGCCCTGGCAGATTGGGACTGTGACTTGAAACCGCTACTCAAGAAAAAGCATTTAGCTAAGGGTTTAGAATTTAATCCAGTACCGCCAAGTTCACGCGCTGGTTTGAATCGCCAAGTAAAAAACCAGATTGAACAAGCCGCCGATTTATATGAACGCTTCAGCGGTCACGATGCGGTAGAACTCGGGAAGGTCAAAATACCCGAACTTCCAAAAGTAGGGGTTGCAATTGGTACAGTAGACGGTATTATGTATTCAACTGTGAGAGATGGCGTACTTGAAAAATACATCCATAAATTTCACAAACGGGATTGCCCATTATTTGTAGTGGCCCCGGACGGGAAAAGTTTGTACCTCTTAGGTGGCGTGTATAACTTCACTGAACGGGGAATTGTTGACAGGTCGGATAAATGACCAATTTATTTAAGAGGTATGTATGGCTGAAATGCTTTTGATTAACCCCCGCAAACGTGGCACTCACAGAGCGTCAAAACGTCGCGTGGTTCGGCGTAAAAATCCGGTGACTGCAATGGTTCGCCATAAGCGTAACCCATTGGCAGCGAGGCGACGTAGGCGTAACCCAATAGCTGCGATGGTTCGCCGTCGCAGGCGTAACCCTATTGGCGGCGCGATGATGGGCGGCTACATGGCCCAAATTCGTGAAGCGGTCATGGGCGGCGCTGGTGCTTTGGGTATGGATTTGGTTTATGGCCAGATCAACAACTTTTTGCCAACCGCACTCAAGCGCACACCCGGTTCTATCGGTGCAGGCGATGCGGTCAAGGCCGTGGTCACTGTTGCCCTGGGCGGCTTGCTGAACAAAGCAACTCGCGGGTTTTCTGCAAAAGCAGCAAAAGCCAGTTTGACCATTCAAGCCTACGACATTATGAAGTCGTTTGTTCCGTCGACAATGGCAATTGGATCAACCGGATTCGGCTACGCAAGCCCGGCACTCATTGCACAGGGTACAAACCGAGTCAGCCCGATTCGTCGCGGCATGAACGCATACACCAGCGGAACCCCGCTTTTGAATGCCTACATGAAGCCGGGTCGGACAGCTCTGTTAAGTGGCGCACGTCAGCGTGAAGGCGCAACGAGCTTGTATTGAACGCAATGCGGCCTAGGCCGCATTGATTTTTTATTTAACTTTTTAAGGATTTATATGGCTATGGATTTTTTGCCGACTAGTGCCGATTTCAATTCTCGGCGTGTCACTAACCCTTCTCAGAGCGAGATCGTAAGACAGCGGTTTTATGATTACCAACTGTACCCAACAGCGGGTAACACACAAATCACGTTTTTCTCTGCGCCTGTCGGTCAGGGTTTGACCTCTGCTTTGGGTGGTACAGCCGGATCGGGTAAAACCCTCTGGGACACCAATCTTGAGCTGCCAAATACGCTCCCCAGCGGCAAAGCATTCATGATTGAATCTATCGAAGTTTTGTTTTTCCCTGGGTCGGTTTCAACGGCGAACACTTACACGCCAGTGGCCCCCACGATTTTCGCTGCAACAGCGGCGGCATCAATCGGTAGCCAATTTGCAGACGTGAATTCGTTTTACCAGTCGGGTATGTTGGAACTCAATATTTTGAGCAAAAACTATTTGCGCGAAACTCCCATGTTGGCGTTCCCACCAAAAGCCAATTTTGAATTTAGCGCAGTCGGCTTGGCAAGCAACAGCGCGACAACCGCAGCGATTCAAACTGGCAACATGAAAGCGTCAGGCCGTCCGTACTACATCAGCCCAGAAATTGCACTGCAACCCGCAGTTAATTTTGAAGTGGTGATTCGCTATCCCGCAGCCGTGGCAACGCCATCCGGTTTTAACGCTCGTGTCGGCGTGATCCTGGATGGCTATTTCATGCGCGCATCGCAGTAAGCGAAAAATACACCTTCCTGGTGTGATGGCGATTTTTGCAGGGGTTCGCTTAAAAAAACCCTGCTCCAAATTTTTGAGGGCGCGTCATGCAAAGTACAAGTTATTCGATTGGAGACATTGAGGCGTTCGCCTCGCGTTTCTACCAAGGCCGGGCGCTACTGATTACGCCCTATGCTTACGTCATCACGTTTTCGGCTTTGACAGCTGGGGCAACAGCTTCGCAGGTTATCAACATCGCAGCGAATGCAGACTTTATGGCGCTGCAATTTAGCCATCGTGCGAACGTCGCAGCGGCTGGGCAAACTGTCAGCAACAAAACTGCGCCGTTGGCGCGAATTTTGGTGACTGATTCTGGATCAAACGAGCAGTTCACTAATGCGGCGATTGATTTGGAGAACTACTCCACAAATGGAAACATCATCAACACGTTGCCCTATCCGCGCATTGTTTCTGGACGCTCGACATTGACAGTTCAATTAAGCAGCTACGAAGCATCACAAACCCTGAATATTGACATTGCAATTGAGGGTTGTTTGATTCGCGCTTACAGCTAAAATCATGGTCAATTCAGACTTTCCCCCGGTCGATTGGTTAAGTAAGCGTGAAGCGTGGCAGACACCACAGTACATACCGCCATATCCGCATAATCTGCCAGCAAAGGCAGACGCAGCGGTACAGACAACGGCCAATTTTCCGGGGTATCCATCAACGGTGGCGATTACCGATCCTTATCGCTTTTCCTCGCTTGTTGACTTGTCGATCATTACGACAACGACAAGCGTTAAGTTTTTGGATCAACCGATTGGCAAGCGCAATACTCTAGGCTTTAGAAATGCGTCAACAGCAAGCCAGGTGATTTACATTGGTTTTGGTGGCAATGCGTCAATAAATTCATGGCTACAGATCAACCCTGGGAGCACTGTATTTTTTGATACTGTTGTTCCGCAAGATGACCTCTACGTTATTTCAGACGTGACAGGTGGCGTACTGGCTTACGTGTATTCAACCTACCCAGGTTAGACATGAACAAGGGCGGCTTAGGCTTGATTTTGGCAGGCTTGGCGGCCCTTGTTTTATTAAAGGGTGACAACTCTAAGCCAGAACCCGATGGAGAGCCTGGAGAAGCCTTCAACAACGCAGACATTACACCCATGACAGGTGATCCAGTTTTCAGGTCAGGCACGCCCGAGCAAAACGTGACGGCGTTTTTGTACATGATCCAAAGCTCTGAACATAGTTATCCACAGAATGTTAACAACGGGGTGGCTTACAGCACGTTCTATGGTGGGACGCGGTTTTACGACTTCACGGATCACCCGGTCAATACTGGCGAGAAAAAAGGGGTACGGCTGTCTGATGCGCAGTGCAGAGCGTCAGGCTTTGGCCCTGGATGCGTCAGCACAGCAGCCGGGGCTTACCAATTTATAAAGCCCACCTGGGATCGTATTCGGGCCATATCGCCACGCCTGCCCGACTTCACCCCCACGTCGCAGGACGAGGCGGCTGTGCGGCTCCTGGACAGTATTGGGGCGCTCGGTTTG
>Ga0209499_1001313_pt1 | contig 17461 bp, 29 predicted proteins | sample C_130208_EF_Meta_FD_187306 | JGI IMG/M metagenome (GOLD analysis project Ga0209499, IMG submission 187306) | Freshwater microbial communities from Lake Croche, Canada to study carbon cycling - C_130208_EF_MetaG (SPAdes) (version 2) | ecosystem: Environmental > Aquatic > Freshwater > Lake...
GTAGAGCCTCGACCTAAAAAAACGCCCTCATTGAGCGCACCCTTCTTGCTATTGCATGGAGCACAACAAGCCACCAGATTGTCGAGGTCATGACCACCACCGTCCTTACGACTGATCACATGATCCACCTGAGTTGCTTCCTGCCCACAGTATGCACAGATGTAGCCATCACGCTTTAGCACACGCAATCGTTGATCCTTCCAACGCTGTGTGCCTAGCTCTTTGTGGCTAGGGTTACGACTACTCATCTAATGCCAGCCTTTATCCTTAAAGTGTTGCCATGCTATGCAAGGCTCACCATATCTATGACCTATATAGTTTAAGCCCCATTGTACTTGCTCATAGCCATTAAGTGTTGCTAGATACTCACTCTTTCCTTGAGGTATTCCATGATGTGATCCATTAGCAGCTTCTGGATTCCAGTTAGATTCTTTTGTATATAACTTATCTAAACAGTCATATTGCTTGTAATTAAAATCTAATAAATATAACGAATACTCTTTGTAACTTATGTATTGTTTAGAGCTTGTAGAGCCTGCATTTGGCATAAAGTATAGAGATATCCCAATAGCTACTAGCACCCCGCGACCTACCCGCCTCAGCGGGTCGCGGTGAGCCCCTGAAGGGCTCTGCGCCGTTAGCGTACCATCGTTGTCAAATCCATTTACATAAGTGCTGGTCAGAGCAGCGTTTCGCTTCATTGAGACCTCCTAATTGTTACCTGTGGATAACTTTTTTCTATCTTTTGACCATTGGAGCATTACATAACTGACATGGCACTACTGGTCGATCGTTGAATCCATGATTGACTTCTTGAGATAAATTGCAGGTTGGGCATCGGTAGTCGTAGGCTGGCAAGTTAAGCATCTCCTGATCATGTATGACCCACATCCAGAGCACCGGTCTATGTCTGCCTCTGTGGGTTGATTGTCTAAGTGACCGTATTTTAATATGAGTAGTGGCAATAGATCCTCTAAGCGAATGATGGCGGCATACTCACGCGCATCTTCTCCCTGTCCATTGAGTCTAATAACTCCGAAGCCTAATTCCCCCGAAATGGCTGTCCGAGCTTTCAATTGTTTAATGTACGCCAATGGTTGAAAGCCAGACCGCGCTTTGACTTCAACATCAAACGGAACATTAACAATATCCTTGCCACTACCCCTTCCCACACATGCGCCTTGCCACCAAGTCGATAGGTACTCAGCTACTACGCGCTCTGTGCGAAAACCTCTTGTGCGCCTGCTATTAGCCATTGACCGCACTGCACTTGGCACATTGCCATGTAACAATGCCATTGACTGAATCAGATGAGATATTCTCTAGATCGCGAATCTGCACTGGCTCATTGCACAGCTGACAAGCGATGAATGCTGACATAAGGTCAAGCCATTCTCCATTGATCTTGATTCCTACATGACCCATTATACTCTCCCTTTCTGTGGTTTCCATTTACCATCACTGCCGATTACATACCAGATAGCAGGACACTTAGGTTCGCTACCTTGACGGCTGACATGGCTGCACATAAAGCCGCCCCATGCCTTGCCATTCTTCTCACCCTCTCGCCATTGCATGTTTCCATGCTTGCATGATGGTGCTTCTTCTGCTTCATCTGTGCCTAGTATCTGTGACACATAATCGATTGCCTTGTCTAAAGTCACCGGAGCATCGACTACCTTAATATATTCATTGACAGGCGTTGTCCAGTAATCCTGCTCTGCTGGCTCTTTATCAGCTGCACGAATAGCATCATGTAGTTCTGTTACTGATGGCTTGGGTGGCTTAGATGCCACCACTTTTGACATTTCTTCTCTGCTTGGGCGTTTTCCTTTAGATGCATAACCTGCATTTGCAAGTGCTCTGCCGATCGCAGAAGTCTCGCAATTCTCCAATGCTGAAGTCGCATTAACGCCTCGATCTGAAACTTTTTCTTCCGCGAGTCCAGTGACCCACGCAATACTTGAGTCATAAGTTTTGTAAAGATAAGCTTTAACAATGTATCGATCTTTCTCGATAACTTCAAGCTCTGTTGATATGCGAAAATCTGGGTAATCCTTAATAAACTTTTCAAGACGAACCTCCACGGTCTCATAATCGGCTAAATTAAACATACAAATCATTTTCCTCTGTTGCTAACTGTCCACCCAGTCCGGCATAACTCGCCATGTCGATCCAGTTATCTATATGACTGGCTGATTGGTTAGTTCTGGCAAGTTTGATAAGCACCATGATTCCTGCTACTTGGTAGTCATGTATCGGTGTTTGTAGGTATGCACTGAGGAGCATTGCTGTGTGTTGCAGGTTATCCGCAGGATGACCGTATAAAAGACCACGATTGCTAATTGTGTCTGTGGCTGACTGTAAGATTTCATTTACTTTCATTCTTCCCAAAACTCCTGACGATTGACGGCTCTTCCTCGGTGCCATCCTTCCCGAAGTCCGCGTTCATGTCCAGTCCTGTAAGCATCTATGGCTATGAGTGTCATTGAGAATATAAGCCCAATAAAACACAGAGCTAGTGCTTTTTCTTGTATTGTCATCCTGCTCCCTTTCCAGCAACTCTTGCTGTTGGGATTAGTGTGACATCCGGATCAGACTTATTGGGGATATTTAGATAACGAAACGATAACGATTTACTGGTACAACTTCCCGTACAATGTGAATGATCCATCTTTGTTAATCGGCACAAGCATTGGACTGACATGGTTTCCATGAGTCTCGATGACTGCCACGCTCATCTGCCAATTAGCGGCTCCAGCCTTCAAATAGGAGGCTTTCTTCTTATCCATGACATTACCTGCCTCTACGCCCCACAAAGTCCTGTATGAGGCTCCTAGACCCTCTGTATAGGCTGATATGCCTGCTCTGTGCGTGTGTCCACAGACTACAGATTTGCCAAACTTCTTAGCCAAGCCAAGAGCTGTAAGTCCGGCATTAGAGTTCATCGATCCTTCATCGCCATGGACTAAGACCCAGCCTCTATGGAACTCGAACGGCTTCTTATGAAAGCGTATCCCCAGTCCTGCGAAATCCATAAAGCGGGAGTATTCGAGTTCTGGAAGTCCGATGAGACTAGGAGCTCCTCTAACGAGAGTGTGGTACAAACGATCGGTATGGTTGGATCTTGTAATGTCGGTTGTCTTGAGATCCCAAAGGATGTTTTGAGCCAGACTTCTATCGGCATCTAATTGACCCTCATATTCTAGGTGTGTTCCCTTAGCCCACTTGGACTGTGATTGCATATCCAATTCATCACCGGTATTGAGTACGAGGTCAAACTTCTCTCGCTTGACTAACTTGATCAGATTCTTAACTGCTTGCTCATGATGATAGGGGATTTGTAAATCCGAGATCACCAGATAGCGTTGTTTAGTCATCATCCTCATCTTCGTAATCGCCTAGCCTGTCTGGCAAGACTGGATCTGGCAAAATCCAACGCGGATACGACATAGGTTCAACGATGATTGCCAATGCTAATTCGACATCAAAGCCTGCCCTGCGTAGTGCTCGATACATCTCCTGCAAGCTGATAGCCCATGCATCGAGTGCGCTGTAGGTATCTAAATCGATAACCTTTTTCTTTGCCATGAGATAATTGTTACCTCTCTAAGAGCTGAATTACAGTTTCGACACGCGCTTCAAGTCTAGTCATTCGATCGTTCATCGAGCTTCCACCGTTGGGCTTTAACTCTGCTAGGTAATGCTTTACCAACCATCGCACCGAGCCAATAAATGAACCAATAACGGTCGTAGCAGCAACAGCAAGAGCCGCCATGTCCATTGCAGTCATTACCGTTTAGGTGTGGCATATCCGAACACTCCGGAGAGTACTGCGAATAGGATTGCTCGGTAGTCGAGGTTAAAGTTACTTGCCGACCAAGCGGCTAAGAATGCTCCTGCTGCTAGGACTAGTGGATTCTTCATCTTGCTCCTTTGGGTAGATTGGTGAAATAAATGTGTCTGTCACTTCATCATACATATCGCCTATAGCTGCGTACTTGCCACGAATGTTGCCATTGTATGAAGTACGGACGCAGCGTTGCCCTCTAAAGTTTGAGTACCATTCTTCAGGGGATAGACCTTCGATAAGTTCTGTTTCGTCAATGCCTGTAATGACTTCTACAACTGTGTTGCCTGATAAAAAAGCGTAATGTGCCATTATGCCCAACTCACATTTCCTGTGCCAGCAGTAATTGTTGTCACCTTAAATCCTCCTGATGCGGCAGGTGTTGAACCTGTTAAACCTGAACCGATTGTTATCGTGTATATATCAGCGTATTTAAGGATGACAATGCCTGAACCACCAGAACCACCACTTCCTGCTCCGGCTGGGTCTGCTGCATTTCCGCCACCGCCACCACCGCCCGTATTTACTGTTCCAGCAGTGCCATTTACAGGCGATGTGCTGCCAGTTCCACCTGCACCACCACCCGATGTTGCCGTACCACCTGAATAGATAACTCCTCTATCTGCGCCACCGCCACCGCCACCAGCTCTTGCTACAGCTGTCCCAGTTATTGATGAACTTAAACCAGCACCACCTGCGCCAGCTGCGAGTGATGTATTAGTTGAACCTACTCCACCTGCGCCGCCTCCACCTGCGCCGCCACCTTGACGAGTTACAGTAGAACCTCCTGCATAACCTTGAGAGCTTGTTCCAGCACCGCCGTTTGTGCTAGCTGCACCACCTGCTCCACCACCTGCTCCGCCAGTTGTACCTGAATTGCCATAATCCGCACCTTTACCGCCGCCAGTACTTGTAACGGTTGCAAAAACGGAATTACTACCATTGGCATTATTTCCACCACCTCCACCAACAGTAACTGTGTAATTTGTTCCTAGAACAACTGTTATAGCAAGTTCAGCACTAGCACCACCACCTGATGACTCACCAAATACTGAACAACGATAACCGCCAGCACCCCCTCCGCCTCCGACTGTTCCATTTCCACCGCCACCGCCTGCAATTACCAAAAAATTGACATCATTTGGAAGTGCAGAATTGCGCGAAGGTACAGTTAAAGTTGAAGTATTAGGAAACCATCCTGACACCTGACTAGATGAAACCATCCTGCGTAATGGATTAGCCATTAGGAAATCCTATTCACATAACCTGAAACAGTTACTACATTTGTAGTACCAGCATAAGCAGCGATTGTGTTAGCAGCACTGCCAGTACCAGTAATAATTAGTCCAGGAATAACAAGAGTTAAACCTGTTGTTGCTGGTATGGAAATCTTTGTTTCGTTATCTACGGCAGTTACACCACCCCATTGAATAGTTAAAACAATAGCAGCAGATGATGAGTTGTAAGCATAGAGCCAAACTTCATCAATGATTGAAGATGATGTGCCAGTTGCGTGGATAGTTGTACCAGCACTGCCAGATGTGGTAGCAGCAACCTTAATTGCTTTACCGTTCGTGCTGCCTGATAAAACTACCTTTGTGAAAGTTGCCATTGTTTTCCCCTATCCAAATATCTGGTTGGCTAATATGTTTTGATCTGAGTCATCTGCTGATGCGGCACCTGTTGCACCTGTTGCACCTGTTGCACCTGTCGCGCCGTTAGATCCATTACTGCCAGTGGCTCCAGTTGCTCCATCAGCACCGGTTGTCCCTCTTGCACCTGTCGCGCCGTTAGTTCCCGCTGGGCCAGTTGCTCCGGTATTGCCTGCAACTGTTGAAGCTGCGCCTGTTGCACCTGTGTTACCGGTATTACCGGTATTGCCTGCCACAGTAGAAGCGGCTCCTGTGTTGCCTGTATTGCCTTGAGTTCCTGTATTACCTGTTGCTCCGGCTGCACCTGCCGCACCAGTAGCACCTGTGGCTCCTGCTGCACCAGTCGCTCCGGTAACTCCTGCGCCGGTTGCACCTGTCATGCCTGTAGATCCGGTCGCACCAGTTGCACCCGTTGTTCCGGTTGCTCCTGTCGGACCAGTCATGCCAGTATTGCCTGTAACGCCTGTAGCACCTGTGTTGCCGGTTGCTCCTGTGTTGCCTGCCCCAGTCTGTCCAGTTGCCCCTGTAACGCCTCCAGAAGGGCCTGTAGGGCCTATCGGGCCTTGTGGGCCATCACTTGCTATAGAGACAATAGTGACGGCCTCAGTAACCGTTACATTGGTTACATCCTCGGTAATCTGGATAATATCGCTCATCGAGTTACCTGTGGGCTAAGACTGATCTTGCCCTGCACTAGACGAGTTACTACTCCTGCCGCACTTGTGATCTCTAAATCATAGACATAGTTACCAGCAGCAATAGCCCCAGTCTGTGCAGCTGTAGCAGTCACAGCAATAGTGCCAGTAGCGGCAGTGATGGTGATACCACCGCTAGGAGATGTGAGAGATAGGTCAGTCGTAGAGTCTGCATAGGTATCGCGGATCTGTAGAGCTGCTGTGTAGCCAGTTAGGTTAATGGCTGTACCTGCTGAATCCTTATAGACAAAGGTAACAAACCAGTTAGCACCTTGGTCGATCACAAAGTTATTAGTTGCCGCTGTCATGTGTGCCTCCTAGCATAGGTATCTGAAAAAAAGCCCCATCATTATCAGCTTCTTTCTTAAAGCTAAAATGAGCGTGTTTGTTGTGTTTGTTAATTCCGGTGTAATTGCGGAACTTCCATCTAAGGATAGGGGAGCAGATCTTTCCGTTGAAAATAATGTAGGCAATTCTTTTCTCAGCACCAGACTTGCATAAGAGTCGAATCTGATCAACAAGATCTGGCATGAGTTCTGGCTTTGGTTTTCCAGCGAGATCAGCATCGATGTCGATGGCACGAACCCATCCTTGAGCATCTGGATTGTGGTCAGACTCGCGCGAAGAGTGTCGGAGATCACCGATCCACCCATCGGAATCGCGCAAACGACTTGGGTAAGTATCATCTATCTGCTCTCTTAATTGAATAGCAGCTTTACTCAGGCGTGGCTTCATTAGTTTGAGCCATAGACCTTAAATGTTCCGCCTGTAAAAGTCACAGAGCTTATGATGAAATCCATGCGATTGATAACGGCTGTATTATTCCAAAAGGCTTGGCCGTTAATGGCATCTGTGCCAGTGCCGTTTTTAGTTGCGTAGTAAGTAGTATTTTTAATGACTTGGTTAGCATCCGCAATCGTAATCACACCAGATGCGCCATCGGTATCAGTGACACTTGGATGAACTGGGAATGAACTGGCGTAGGCCGAAGAATTAACACTACCGGAGTCTCCCTGAGTTATCCATGCATAAACGAGGTTGTTATCGTTATTGAATCTTAAAAGCATATTCGTTCCACCAGTTGTAAACAAGTTATAATATGACACTTTATAATTGCGATACTCGGTCAATCCAGTAAATGAAACAGTCGAGCCTGAAGTCGGTGTTGCCGATGCTAGTTCAACCCAGTTAGCCTGAGCAGTCGATGCTGCTGGAATTACTGAAGCACCCATTACGCGATCTCCATCCCTGAGATGTGGAAGTTAACAGCTGTGTTAGATGCTCCACCTTTAATGGTCTTAGTAGTAGTTAAGACTTGCTTAAGGTCGATGTAGATCGTTGAGTTGGCTGCAATAGTTGTAGTTGTGTGGATAGCAATACTATCTAGGCTTAAAGTAAAAGTGTAGCTGCTAGAGCCAGTATTAGTGACGACAATGTTGGTGACAATGGCGGTCGTACTGGCTGGCACTGTGTACAGCGTTGTCGTTGTAGTAGTTGTGGCTGCCCCACGAAATAATGCTTTAGCTGTATTGGCCATTAGTATGCTCCCATAGTCTGTGCAATAAAGTTATCTTGAACTGTTACATCCGCATCCGAACCCAATGTCCGAATTGCTAAAGCCCCATTTTTTACGAGGTCAGTGTTGTCGGGAGTATCCCAACCCCAATAAGTAGTCGTTGCCATTATACCAGTGCTCCATTCGCATCTTGCCACATAAGTGTAGCATTTACACCTGTCCAAATAAGTGAGGCCGGTGTGACTGTATCCCATTGTGGCGGCACAATGGAGAACTCAACCGGACTTGCATAGATCTTAAGGTCAACCCTTGAAGGCGTAGCACTCATAGTCCATCCCTCGACAAAGCCACCAAACTCACCATTGAGGATATTGGCCGGCAGGTTAGTCAAAAGGATTGGCTCACCAAAGAATATGTTAATGAGATCATCTCTCATCGCATCTGGCATAGAAGGATCATCAAGTCTGAAAGTAACTGAATCTAGTTGAGTACGAGGGTCAGCTCTAAGAGCTAAGTCTCTTGTCAGGATGTCCGTCATGTCTGATGTCTGTTTGACATTTGACTGGAATTTCTTAGCGAATAGTCCATAAGTAGTAATAGATGTAGCATCTGTGCTTGTCAGGGTTGAACTATAGTTATTGTTGTAGTCAGCAGTCAGAGAGTTTCGGATTTTGCCAATCTGTAGAATTGACTTAATGCTTGAAGGATATGCGTAGTTGGCATCTAGGTCTGTGTAACCGTAAGTTTCAAGATAAACAGTCCGGTGATCTGCATCTGCAAAACAGACTCGACCCAGTTTGTCTTCATAGATCTGGCCTATGCCGCTATCTGCAATAAGGGTCACAATGTCCGACATGACTATCGGATCAGCGGTGCGAGCAATCATGTCATAGCGACCAGCATCGACCTCGCCTGTGGTCAAAGAGGTAAGGCTTGCGAAGATAGTTGTTAACTGTGCACCATCTAAACCTTGCGTTAATGCACCTGACCATAGAGCCTTCGGTAATTTAGCCAGTTGGCCAACAGCCAAGACAGAGCCAATCGTTAAGAACCCTGTTTCATCTGGACTACGAGCTGAGATGGAGAAGTCTGAGACCTCGCCACCGAATACATCGACATAAGTGCCGGTTGAGTCTTTTACCTCTAGTTTAAGTGCATCTGTTACATCTATATCAAATGGCGTAGTGCCTGTATTCACAATGTCCATACGAGCATAACCTGCTTGACATTGACGGTCAATGTCTATTCGACCTACAGTGAGGTTAACCTGCTGCACATTGTTATAGACAGTAGTGCCAACAGTGATGCGCCAATCTGGATTCCATGTCATACTGTGAACAATCCACCTGTGCCGCGATACCTTGACTGCCTTAGCGTATCTTCAATAACTCTAGCAATAGCCTCTGGATCTCCAACACCTGCATTGACTGTTACATTGACAGTGCCAGCGTTTGAAGTGCCTGAGACAGGTGCAGTTGCTGAAGGGCTGAAAGATGAACTGAACTCACGGCCATTAGACTGGATCGTAGTACTAGCAACCTGATTAGCATAAGATGACCATTCGCGCCCATTGGCTTGGATTTGAGAACCAATTGAGAACATCCCAGTTAATACTTGATTGATACCAGTTAGCCATGAAGCAAATGGAGAGTCAGCCTTAAGAACATCTCTTAGCTCAATAGTTTTCTTTTGAGCCTCATCTAGCAACTTTGTGTACTTCTCAATTTGAGTAATGTTTTCTTCTTCAATGGCTTGCATCAGCTTTAAGCGAATGCGCTCTTCATCTGTGATTTTACCCTTTAGGGCTGCCTCAATTTGGATCTTCTGTAAGTCAAAGATGGCCTTAGCCTTGGCTAGTTTTGCTGACTCTTGAGATACCTTCAAATTCTTGCGCTGCATGTCTGCTAATGCTTTAGCTCTAGCTGCTGCTTCTTTTTCAAATTTAGCTCGTAATATATCCGCGTTTGATTTAGCAATTGTTACAGGAGTACCGTCCGCATTTTTAGCAATTGGAGTTGCTAGTCTTTTGGCTTCCTGTGCTTTTGCTCCTAAGCGAGATAACGCTCCTAAAGGCCCTGCAACAAGTGAGTCTTTAATTGGACCAAATAGCATCCCAATAAGAGAAGTTTTTGAACTACCTACTTTTATATTAGCAAGAGTTGAAAGTCCGTAGATAGCGTTACTGGTGAAATCTGCAAAATCTGCCATGGCACTAGCTGCGCCACTGATACCAGCATCCCCAGCTAATAACTCAAATGAGTCAAGTAATCCTTTACCAATAGTTTCCTGCATATTGCCGTATGCAACATTAAGGGTATCAATCTTGCCTTGATAGGTATCCAGACGAGCCGCGTTTTGACCAGAAAATTGAGTGTTTAATTTGTCTTGTATTGCAGCAAAACCCATTGTAGATAATTCTGTTTTGCTCAAACCAAGTGCATACTTACTTAAGCCTTTAGTCTGGCCTACATATGCAGCTGCTAAATCACCTGAAACAGTCGCTAAATCTTCGCCGCTACCCGCGCTTATATCTAATGCAAGTTTGAGTAAATCTTGAGACTTTGTTACTGATCCAGTGGTAGTCAATAGAGATTGAAAAGCTGGCCTCAAAACATCATCTGCAACAGCGGCAGACTTCTCAAGATCTGCTATAAAATTGGTTATGCGAGTTTGTTCAAAACCCATGCCTAGATTATCAACTGCTTTTAATAATTTGACAGATGCTTTTTCATCTTCAGCAAAAGCTTTAACAGATTGCTTTGCAAAATGAGCAACTGCAGCTGCCCCAAAAGCCAAACCAAAACCTTTTGCTAATTTAGCGGCACTACCGGATAACCGTCCTAATGCTGTTTCAGCTTGCTTAAATCCTTTTGCATCAAACTTAGAACCAATTTGAATTTCTTCAAAATACTTCATGCAACTCTCCTAAGTTTTCCAGCCTTAGATCTAGCAGCTAGTTCAATCTCAGCCTTGGAAATAGCCTTGCGAACAGCACCTTCTGCAAGGCCTTTGTTTTGAGCCCATGCTTTAAAAATCAAACGACCTCTGCCTTTTAGGCTTCCAGTCAATTCTGGCATTGCACCAATAAACTGTTCTCCAGCTTTAGGATTTCTAGAATGTGAAAACTTATGTCCTGCTGGGCCATTAGGGCCAACCCAAGGTTGACCTTGCGCTCCATTACGGCCAGCACTTTCATAAATTGCACCTGCGCGAGAATTATTGTAAAGACTCGCCATTGAAGAAAATCCCTTTGAATTGACTTTACTGACAGAAGTTGTATAGCCAATCTTGGATTTAATTGTTGCACTATTAAATGTCGGAAAATTGCCTTCATTAAATGAACGATTAGCCCAACCGCTAAGCGGTGAACTTGATGGCACAAAACCCCTTGCTTTTTTTGCAACTGGGGCAAGTGCTTTGCGCATCTCTGACTTTAGTGTTTTTTCTAGATCAGGAGCAAAGCGGCGTAAAGCCTTACGGAAGTCAGCGTTTCCTTGTATTTCTACTTGCATCACTGACCTCCTTAGCTTCGTCTTTAAGACCCTGTAACAAAGCCTCAAGCATTGTCGGATCTAGCTCTAATAAGTGCTGTGGCGCAATCCCCAACCTAATGCTCAACCGAGCAATTAGATAGGTGAATGGAAGATCGCGCTTTAAGCTAAAGGGTCTGAATCAAGCACCTCGACACTTTTTAGTGTCTCAATGAAATCCATACCAAAAGGCTTAACAGTTTCACCTGACCTGCGAGTGACTTCCCAAGCTAACCAATAGACATCCGACTGCTTTTCCTCATCGCGGAAAGCCTTATGAAATCCCTTTTTAGCGTATTGCTCAAATGCATACTCCACTGCTGGAGTGATGTCACCTTCGATAACGCTTCCATCTTGTCGAACGATCTTTAGTTTTGCCATGGTTTGCCCCTTTGTTAGTTGTTTAGAATGAACCTGTTGTTGCTACTGCAATTGTTGAATTAGCAGTAAATGTGATGCTTTGTGCTCCAATGTCACCAACAGCACCGTTGATGTCTGTTGTGTTGTTGATCAACAATGACACAGTGTATAGAGGGTTTGTAGCAGATACTGCTGTTCCCTTTGTCTGTAGGAATACAGCTGTGACTGTAGTTCCCCATGCTGCCTGAAGTGTTGCATTGACATTTGCTGCTGCTGAGTCTGACAGAAAGTCGATTGTGACAGTAGATGATTCCAAGCCCTTAACGAACTTGTGTGCTGAGTCACCCATTGCAGTTACTTCGAGTTCATCAAATACGCGGTTAAGTGTTACTGCTGTAACATGGTCTGAAAGATCAACAGAGTTAATCTTCACGCCCACATTGTTATTTAGAAATACAGCCATGAGATTATTCCTCTTCTTTCTTTGTAGTTGCTGGCTTTGCTGTTGTTGGTGCTACCTGCCCGATCTTGATCAAGAAGGCTTCGTTTTCTTTTTCCCACTCGGACATATTAACTCCAACTCGTAAGGATATTGACGGACATCTCGCAGCTGAGAAGGTCTCCCGAAGCAGCATTGAGAACGCTAGGTGCGCTGATCGCGCTTACATTATAGGTCAAAGATGAATCTGCAAGCTTAGCGAACACGCTACAAACAGTATCTTCTATGCCATTGAGGTTGCCTTCATTGTCAAACAAAGGCACAGTCATGATGATCTTAAAGTTAGCCATCGGGCTAATAGTTATGTGCTGGTTATTGTTAGGAGTCAGATAAGGATCATCCGGAGTAACAATAACTGAATTGGCTAGAACTGTTGCTGGAGGAAATGCAAAAACCTGATACTTGCTATCGTCTTGAAGAGCCTCGGCTAGTGTCGTTCTAAGTAGTGTAATAGCAACAGTCATTATCCCACCATCGAATTAGGACTTAGTGCGTGTGCGATCAATCCTCGCACCTTAGCGAGCAGCTGCGCTGACATTCGGTAAGGGCTTGGCTGGAAATCGACAAGATTACTGCCTGAAAGGGTAGCGGTAGATGCTTGCCAGATCTCAACAGATATCATTAAACTTGCTTGAATTACTGCTGCATCGGTAGTCCAGTCAACATTTGTTGTACCTGCTACCTGACCAAGTGGAGCCACTGCATGCTTTACTGTTGCAGTTGGACTACCAGTTACAGCAAATGTTATTGAATCTTCACCAACTCCTGTGAGTGTCTTTGTTCCGTTGAATGGGGAACCATTGTGGGTGATCACTACTGACTGTCCTACATAAAACACATCTTGGATATATGTGTCAAAATACAAAGTGCCCTCAGTTGTCGTGTTGCTATGATGCGAATTGAATTGGTAGTTATTCCAAAGCATCGGCAGAAGAACTGCATCGGATGCATCACAAACAGATTGAAGGGTCGCGTCTGGATACAAGGTACCCACTCCGAGAGTGCTTCTCAATGAAGCAACGGTTGTGACTGACATTTCAATCCTTTCTAAAGACTCTAGGGAGTCAGAGGGCTACTGACCCCCTAGAGCGACTTAGTTTCTAACTGATTAAGTTAGGTTGAAGCGGCGAACGCCCTTACCTGACTTGCCAACATACAGTGCCAAATATCCATAAAGTGCAATCTGGATTTGACCTGTGCCAAGAAGATTGACACGAAGTTCAGTAGTTGGTGATTCCCATGTATAAACAGAACCGGGAGCTACAAGGAACATTGAATCATCAATGACTCCTGAAGTTGTAATGTTGTGATCCACAATGAGATCTGTACCAAGTACATTTCCAACATTTGAACCTTGTGAAACTGCACCTGAATTGTTTTGAGGATTTCCTGCTGCGTACAAAGGACGCTTGTTGTCATCTGTGTAACCGATTAATGCAGCCCAAACATCAGTTGATGCCACTAACTTGCTGGCGAAATCGCCGCCAGTTCCCTTATATGCTGCTGCTGATTCAGTTGCAATAAATGACTGAAGTCCCGCTGCTGTTGCTGCTGTAGTTGCAGCTTGTGTTCCTGATGTTGCAAGTGCTGAAAGAAGTGCTGTGTCTGTTACTTTCTCGTAAGCCTTGCGAAGTTCAGTCATCAAAAGCTCCATGAATGCAGGAGATGATCTGTCGATCAACTCAAAACTGACCTCATTGAGTCCACTGTACTTCTGAATCGACACTGTGTCGTAAGCACTTGTCATGCCTGTCTCAGAAGTTGCTGCTCCTTCGTTAACTGCTGCGACTGTTGGAGCAGTGTTAGCAGATGAAGCGTTGGTATAAAGACGAGGAATAGTAAATGACATTCCTGTGGTTCCAGCAAGTGATCCGCGAGTCACAGCATTGAATGCCGGACGGCCTGAGAATGTATCTGTTAAAAATGTGTTTAGATGTGGTGCAAGTGTAAGACCAGTGTTTGTTGATGTTGAATCGTCTGCTGCGCGAACTACGCGGCGTGCTTCGTCATCTCCCATTGCTGCCTTAATGTTAGCTTCTAGGTATTGCGCTGATGTGATTGGTGCTACGCGCTCACGCACGAATGTAGTCGCAGTAACAACAGGACGAGCAGCTTCAACTGCTGCTGCCTCTACTGGTGCTGCAACTGTCTCTGGAGTATTCTCCACAGCTGTCTCGCTTTCTGTTGGTTGGATTTCTTCTACTGCTTCTGGAGTTTCCTCAGCAGCTACATCGATAACTTGGGCCGACTTAAATGCTGGCTCTGTTACCAAACTTACTTCTAGCAACTTGGCAGCGGATACAAACATCACATTGCCCTTCTGCTTTGACTTGATTACTTCCACTCCTACAGATAGGCCAGACTGCAAGCCTTCTTCTGCAAGGATTAGAGCTTCTGATCCACGATTGGATCGTGACACTTTGAATGATGCATAAATTCCATCTTCTTGCTCGGTGAATTGTGTTGCCTTACCGAGAGGTTGGCGAACATCGTGTTGGTTGAGTAATTTGACAGTCTTAGGATCTTCTGGAAGTGCAATTGCGCCCTTCTCAAATACGACCTTGCCGGCTGAAGTGTTGCCCACTTCGCCTGTACCTGCTGGAACAATTTTGCCTGAAATTAAGCGTTCTTCTACATTGGCAATTAGTCCAGAGGTAAATGTGATTACCTGATTTTCCATTAGGCGAGTCCTTCGCTTCCGTTTGGTGTTAAGTTTTCCATTTGCATGGCTTGTTCTAGAGTGATAAGACCTAAAGAAAGCATTTTTTCAATTACTAACAATCGTTGCATTGGCTCTACTGCTAAGAATGAAGAATCTACATCGAATCTAACCGCATTACCGCGAGCAGTAATGTCATCCATTGAAAGACGATCTTCAATAGCACATACATAAGGAGCCAGAGTTAGAGAGTAAAACGATTTTCTTTCGTCAAGCAAATTAGAATATGTCATGCTCTGATTGGCTTCTGCTGATACTAAGTAAGCAGGTACATTGCACAAGCGAGCAATTTCAGTTGATAAAAATTGCTGTGCTTCGTCATACATCATATCTTTAGGTGAAAATGATGTTGGTTGATATTCAAGAGTAGATGTTAGGTAAGCAGTAGCGCGATTTTGTCTAGCGTTCTTCCATGACGCAAGTAATCCTGCAACTTCTTTAGGATCTAAGTCTGCACCGTTATTACGAAGTACACCGCTTGGCATTGGAGTGCTTGCTGCGATAACTGCTGCCTTGCGAAGATCAACAGCAGCTCTAATTGTTTCAGACCCGCGTTCTAAAATTCCTTCATCAAATGCTTGAAATGTAATAATAGATCCAAGACCTGACATTGGTACAGCAGCAGAATCGATATAGTATTGCGTAATGTCCATGCCATAAAGATCCGTGGTAAATGTAACTTTGACATTAGGAATCCACTTAAAGCGAGATGGTCGGCCATCTTCTGCATAAACTTCTGTAACCTGCCAATAAGCAACGCCATACATCATGAGTGAATCAACAGTCCATGCCATTGTTATTGATCGAGGCTGATTAATTGCCGGTTGATCTACCCAAACTGGATTGCCTAATTCTTCACCTGTTGACTTACGATAAAGATTAACTGGAAGCCCACCAATAACACCAGCAATTAAATTGCGGCATCGAGCTATGGATGGAACAGACATTGCCTCATTGCGCTGAACACGAGGTAGGAGATAATTCAAAATTGAATTGATGTTCTCGCCCATAATAGTAGGGGCATATTGCGCGAGCAACGATGGCTTATCTACATTGGTGATTGCTTCGGTTTTGCGAAATAGACCCATAGTCATAAAGTGTAGCATTTGTCAAGTAAATAGACAACACACCACGAAGTGTCTAAGTATAAATCTGAGGCTTAGGCTGGGGAATCATTAACTTAGATACGACCATTGCCAAGCCAATAGGTGCTGAGATGTCTCCAGCTGACTTGCGTTTAATAATGCGCCAAGCCGAATCGTTGATTTTAGCGGCACAGTTATTCATCTGCTGGATCAGTTCTGCCTGCCCATTATGCACGACTCGATGATTTACCAAGCCTTCCAGCAAGTCTCCACAAGCCTTGTAAAACTGTTGGCCTGAAACATCCTCGACTATAACTCCAGAATTGCCTAAGCGGTCTGCAATAGTTTGTGTGGCGTATTTGTCAAAGCAGACTAAGCGAGGCCGATAAATGTCACACCATGCTTTTATACTAGCTGCCATCTTTAACTCATCCACAGCAATTTGTGAGCTGTAAGTCTCTAGGATACCAATGCCGATCCGGCCATCTGGCAATAATTGTCCGGCAACCAGAGATCCGTTACGCCTTGAAGGGCTAACATCAAAGCCGAATACTGTATAAGCACCCACAGACATTTCAAGTGTTGAATCTGAGGTTTCTTCTAACACTCCATGAGGCCATGGACTACTTAAAGAGTCGATCCATTGGCAGAGGGTTTCAGTTCTAGTATTTTCAATAGGAGATGTAGCAATCGCTTCTTCAATCGCTTCCTCCGTGATTGTGTACCCCAATGAGGGGTTAGCCAAAGCCCATGCATTGCGATCGTCTATCTTGCAGTACTGCGGTGCTGAGTACTCATAGAATCCGAATGACTTGGGAGGGTAGTCAATGGCTCGTTCTCTGAGGTCGTTGAGAACAGTTGAGAATGCATCTCCAGCATTAGAGGTAAGAAGCGTTTGAGAATTTGGATGAGCTCTAGTAGTAGGAGTTGCTGCTCGGAATCCATCTTCTGTGATTTCTCGGATTTCATCGATGTAAAGTAGCCCGTTGACACTTCGTCCACGAGATCCATCTCTAGTTGCAGCAACGACATCAAGCCGCGCTCCAGAGAGCATTTCAATAGACTCTGTGCCATTGGCATGCCGGATTTGTTTGACGAATCCTTTGAGGTGGTCATTGGTCTCCAATAGGTGAGTGATTTGCCGGAAAGTATCTAAAGCCATGCTTCTGTTAGAACTCATGATTAAGACATTGGTATTCCATTTAATCAAGTGAGCCAAGATCAGCATACGCGCTAGGTGTGTCTTACCATTCTGTCTAGCGACAAGAATCAAGTTAGTTTTGCGAATCCAGCGATCTGTTTTGTCCACAGTGAGCATATCTTTGAGCACGAACTCTTGCCATGGCAATAAAGGGATCTTGACAATCTCGCACAAATCTTTGACATCTTGCAGTTTGTTTTTGCCCTTGAGAAGTGGACTGTGAAGCCTTGGATTAATTGCCCCTCGTAGGGTTTTGGGCTTTTTGGGTTTAGTTGTCATGCATCTGGATCAGGTCGGGTCTTAAAAGGACTGTCCAGCATCGTCTCGGACTGCATCGGGGAGGTATAGTCTGAA
>Ga0209499_1001315_pt1 | contig 17446 bp, 17 predicted proteins | sample C_130208_EF_Meta_FD_187306 | JGI IMG/M metagenome (GOLD analysis project Ga0209499, IMG submission 187306) | Freshwater microbial communities from Lake Croche, Canada to study carbon cycling - C_130208_EF_MetaG (SPAdes) (version 2) | ecosystem: Environmental > Aquatic > Freshwater > Lake...
TTCGTTGGGTATAATCTCAGCTCGTAATTTAGAGCACCCCTTTGAGACAGGACAAAACTAATTATAAATTGTGAATTATGAATTATGAATTGCGATAAATTTAGAATTCTGGTTTTCTCCTGTTCTGTTTTGTTTCTGATAAGCTTTTTTTATCCTTAATTCTTTTTTTAATTACTGATTTTGGGATTTTTGTAGCTTTCCTTATTTTCGGAATATGAAGCCCTTGCTCCATTATTGATAAAAAACGTTTAATAACAATTCCTTTATTCTTGAGTTGGCTTCTGTCCTCGTCACAATTTAGAATTAGAATTAAATCGGAGGTTAATCGTGAAGCTAATTTTTCTTCAAGACGCGATTTTTCTTCTTCGGACAAGGCTTGAGAATTTTTTAAATCAAAAGACAAAACTACTTTCGAGGAAACCTTGTTTACATTTTGTCCCCCAGCACCGCTACTTCTAACAGCTTTGAATTGCAATTCGGTAATTAATTTATCTTTTTCCATTATTGTAAATAACATTCAATTAATCCGTAAAGAGAACCATCTTAACCTTTTTGTGTTGTGTTATTCAAATATAGTGTAAATAATAAATTCTTTTGGTAATCGATGGTATTTTAAATTTGAATTTGATTTTTTTTTAGGTTGGTTTGGTTTAGTTTGTTTTCTTGTCTTTGTGGATTCAGACTGCTAGGTTTATAAATCAGACCGCTAGGTTTAGAAGTCAGACTGCTAGGTTTATAAGTCAGACTGCTAAGTTTATAAGTCGGACTGCTAAGTTTATAAGTCAGACTGCTAGGTTTATAAGTCGGACTGCTAGGTTTATAAGTCAGACCGCTAGGTTTATAAGTCGGACTGCTAGGTTTATAAGTCAGACTGCTAAGTTTATAAGTCAGACTGCTAAGTTTATAAGTCGGACTACTAGGTTTATAAGTCAGACCGCTAGGTTTAGAAGTCAGACTGCTAGGTTTAGAAGTCGGACTGCTAGGTTTATAAGTCAGACCGCTAGGTTTATAAGTCGGACTGGTATAAATAGACATAGGTCGGGTAGTTTTATGTTTTGACCTGACCTATTTCTATTTTAGTTGTTTTATTTCTTTTTCTTCGAGAATTCAATTCCTTTTACTTGTGCGAATTGGGGGCTTGATGCGCCAAAAACGGATTTAACGTATTTTTTAATTTCTGATGCGATGTCAAAAAGTCCGGTGTCTTTGCCGTATAATGTGGTATCTCTGGCAATTCTTGAATTGCTTATGATGGCATACGCAGTGGATACTGCGTTATTTTTAGCCGTTAGGTCGGCTTGTTTTGCTGTTAGGGTTACGATTTTTAATTCGGTTTCGTTTGGGGTATAACTGGTTTCAGACTGAAGTACTGCTATGATGCCTGCAAAATGCTGAATTTGTTGGTCGTAGGATAGCTGACTTGTTGAAATTGTTGTTGGTGCTGGTGCGTTTGGGTCTGGAACTCCTCCCGCTGCTAGTGGTGTAGCACGGACGCCTTGTATTTTTTTGTTGAATGTTTTTGCATCAACGATTTTTTGGGCAGATGCATCGGTGGTTTGTAATGCGCTCATCAATCTTGTTGCTAGTGGCTTTAGGTTGCTGAAAGCAAGTACTCGCTCGTTTACTTTGTTGTTAAAAGCGGTGTTTTTTGTAATAACATCGGCTAAAGTGGCTTGTGCTGCTGTGTTCAAGGCTGTAAGTTGTGGTAACTTTAGTGCGCTTTTGGATGGGTTGTAGGTTACTCCATACGCTGTTACGAATGCTACTAAATCTTGAAAATTTGCTACGTTTTTAGCGTTTCCTGTTTCTGATGTTGATGCCATAATTGATTTTTTAAAGGTTAATTTGGTTATTTGTTTTATCGGTTAATCGTTTATTTGGTTAATCTCCGTTAGCGGGGCGTTTCGCTCGTGCACGATAGCTTCGATTTATGATTTTTGCCTATGCGTATATTCTTAATTTTTAAATTAAAACCTTTCGTTTTTTTTCTTGTCGTTGTGGGCACGGATTGTAAATCCGCGCTATCCATTGTGGGGACATATCCGAGCGGTCGGGTTGCCACGCTCCTGTCATTGCGAGGCACGAAGCAATCTGTTGTCGCATCCGTAATTATGTTAGAAAGCATCCGTTACCATCAACAGATTGCCACGCTCCGTTGCTCTTCGCTCGCAATGACAGTACTTCCAACAGCAATCCCAACTTTTAAGAACGAATAATTTTTTTATAGTACACTTCGGAGAGCTGGGTGTGCAATCAGCACGTCATAATATCCTCAATATCTTTGTACAAATCATCCCAATTGGGATTTAGTGCCGTTATTAAGAGTGTTTTTTTTGCTCTGGAACCTGCTTTCAATTGCTTTTCCCTTCCTATGGCATCACCTATCATTTGAAACTGCTCATAATAAACCAATTTATCCAAATTGTACCGAGCTGTAAAGGAATCTTTATAAGTCTTTTCTTTGTGTTGCAATATCCGTTCTGGCAAATTAGAAGTCACCCCAATGTATAATGTGGTGTTGTTCTTGTTTGTAATGATGTATATAAATCCTGGTTTCATAATTTATTTAGTTTAATCGTCATTGCGAGGAACGCGGCCGTCATTGCGAGGCGTTGCGAGGAACGTGGCAAAGAAATCTCATGTCGCATGCACTGTTACCCATCAACAGATTGCCACGCTCCGTTGCTCTTCGCTCGCAATGACGGGCACGAGGGGGATTCCGAATTGTAAGAACGTTTAACTTTTAAAGAACAATTCTCCGCTAGCGCGAGCGTCACGCTCGTGCCCACAAACTAATTTAAATCTATTTCTAAAACGGTATGGTCATTATTTCCATAATTTCTAGCACTACTATATTTCCAATCAATTGGGTCGGTTACAAACCCAGATTCTATAGGGTTGTTATGTATATAATTTAATTTTTGTTCAAATACTTTTAATGTCCAAATTTCAATTGGATTATTGTGCTGTTGCCAAAATTGTCTGTGTTCTATATTACTGTTCTTTTTTCCAGCTCTTTCAAACATCCATAACATCCATTCTCGTCTGCTTTCTTGGGGGTTTTCTTCTATTAATTTCATCAATTTGCGAGAAGTAAAACCTTTAAAATCCCTTATTAATCCTGATGGGTCACTAAACGAAGAACGAAAAATTAAATGAATATGACTTGGCATAATGCAGTAACCATATAATTCCATTCCTTTTTCTTTTCTACAATACGCTAATGATTCCGTTATTGTTGAAAAATAAAGATCCCTTGTAAATACATCAATCCAATTTATCGTGGCAAAAGAAACAAAATAAGCCCCATCTTTATCTGCAAACTTATATTTTCTACTCATTTTGACGTAAATGCTATTTTAATTTCTGATACTTATAGTTTTTTTTAATTTCATTGTGGGCAGGAGCGAGACGCTCGCGCTAGCGGGGGGAGTTAATTAATTGTTTTTAGTGTCAAGAATTTCTTTTACGATAAGAGCCGTAATAAACGAATACGGAATAATGTCAAACTTTTCTAATTGATTATCTTCTTTCTTTTCTGTTTTTATTTTAGAGTAATCTTTTCCATCTAATATTCTTACAATATTTGAGTTTGAAAATTCGTCTGCTAAAATTTTACTTGCTCCACCAGTAGATTTTAAAATGAATATCGGTTTGTTTGGATGAAGCTCTCTGAATAATTCAAACTCTAATTCTACGCCTTCCATTCCTCCAATACAAACAAATGCATCAATTTTTCTTTTCATCATTTCTCTCCGCATGAATTCTAAACTCTTATAACATTGAGCTGTTTTATGAATTTTGGGATTAAACTCTTCGTCATTTTTTGCATCAGTCCAAATTATATCAGAATATCCTAAGTCAAATAAACTGGTTGTTTCTTTTGGGATTACTGCTTCGTATGCTTTTGACTGGAAAATGGTTATTCGCTTTTCTCCTATTTCATTTCTCCTAACATTTTCAATCTCTTTGTTTACGCTATACTCTGTTGCAACCATTGCAACCAAGGGAGAAATTGAAGGATGTCCTCCAAAAATTATTTTTCCTCCTGCTTGAAAAATATTTCTTGATAATCCAATCACAGCTTCTTCAATTTGAATCTGTGCGTTTTTAATTTTCGTAAATCTTTCATCTCGTTTGTCAGAAGGAACGCTAGCTGAAAGAAGTAATGTAAAAGGATAGTATGTCATTGCTACAAAGAAATTATGGGTAAATTAAATTTATCAAACTTAATATTTCCCCTTCATTAAAATATTTAACTACTGATTTTTGGGATAGCCAAGTGTTTACTTGCTCTCTTTTATTCTCTTTAAATTCAGGTCCAACAATTACTTTTTCTCCGCTTGTATGTGAAATATCTGTATAGTGGTAATCGTTTACTTTTGGCGGTCTAGGTGTTGCCCAAATTTTATAATTTAATTTTCCTGCTCTGTCAGCGACACTGATAAATCCGTTATTATCAAAACTTGATGTTGCTCCTTTATTTTCTAATGCAGCAACTATGTTGTTGTTTAGATAATTTCTCATTCTATACAACGCTACTGCATGTCGTTGTCTAATTTCCACTACCAAACTATCTAATGCTGCTGTGTCTATTTGTTTTGTCATTGAAGATAGAGAAACAGCAATTCTATATTCATTATCAATTGCAGGTATTTGTGGAGAACCATCAACATTTAAAGCAAGCAATCCCAACCTGTATTTTTTTGCGAAAGCAATTTCAAGTTGTATCCATGGTGAAGAAAGAAAGGTAGGAGATTCAAGAAAAACAATCATCGCTTTATCAGCAAGTTCTTGATACAATCTGTTTTGAAAATTTACAGCAGGATTGATGCTAAACCTGTCAAGGAAAACATCAAAACCCTCGTGGTGAAGTCGGTCAAATAATTGTTCGGCAAATTCAGTTGTGTCATCTCTCCGATAGCTGATGAAAATTTTTTGGTCTTCTTCGCTAATACCGATTAAACCAAAAATGGATGGAATTACTTCATGAATAGAATTCTTCCAAAATACTGCATTTGGAATATTAAAGGGATTCGGCAAATTAACATGATTTCCTAATTGCACAACTGGTAAAGTAGTTTCTGTCCAATTCAAAACAGAGGGTTCTGCAAATGTGTTACTCACTCCATCGCTAACGACAATCAATAATTTTAAATTGTCAGGTATCCCTAATGCTTGGCAACCATTAAAGTCAACTGCATTACCACCGCAAGGTGGTTGCGAACTGATAAAATTGCTTTCAAGATTGGTAATTGAAGTTATAAGTTTTGTTTTTAAGTCAATTGCTAATTGTTCCGATTGATTATTGTCGGTAAAACAAATAGCAATATAAACGGACTTTGGTGAAGGTAAGTGGTCAAACTTTTCACAATTAAAACTCCCGTCTTTGTTTTGAAGTTGTATGATTAATTCTGATGCCATAAAATTATTATTCGTAAGTCATACTATAATCGCCAATTCTTTCATTAATATCCAAAGCTATTTTAAGATATTTATCTATGCTAATATCATCTTTGGCGAAATCATCCCATTTAACCGAGTGTATATAGGATGAGTAACCGATATATGGTTTGCTATCGGAGGGATGGTTTGCACAATCACTCCTCTGAACTTTCGATTCTTTTATATTAAACATATTTTCCTTCATCATTCGGAAAAGCTTGTGTCTAGACAGGGAACGGCATTTACATGTTGGACAAGAATTGTCTTGCATATAATGTTCATAGGTTCCATTTTTATCAGGTAATACAACTGCAAGTAATGCGTTGCTTAGACTTGCTCTTCCTTCACGCTTATATTTCTTTAAAGAATATGATATTTCCCATGGAATCCATTGTTCATCTTCGGGAACGGTTTTATCCCACATATTTTTTGAAATTAAAATGAGGGTTACTGTACTATCATAAATTTTATCTCTCAATTTGGATTCAATTGTAATGTCTTTAAACTTACTTAGATCATTATCATCCTCTTCTGCCTTAAAAATATGAGGAGTTTCTTCAAACATTTCTTGAAGCACATTCACATAATCTCTTGCTGTTGTCTCGATAATGTCAGGTAGTTTTAAAACATCCGCATCTTTGTGTTTATATGATATAAATATCTTTTTGCCTTTTACTTTGTTTGCCATTTTAAAATCGTTTATATGTTCATACTGCTATATGTGTTGTCATTCGTTACGCTTGCACCTAACTAGCTAATAGGCGAAACAAACTTTCGTATATCCACCCGATTTTGGTTAGATTGGCGAAGGTTTGTTTCGCATTATTTATTATTTATTAAATTTCACGATATCGATTATTCAAATCGTGTTTATTGTTTCTGTAATCTTGAATTGCTAAAAACAACAAGGTGTTTTTGTTGCATTGCAAATCCTGCGACTGTTTTTTGGGGGACGGTAAAAGCGGCAAAGCAAATTGTTTGCCTTAGAGTCAAAGAAATAAAGGAATCTTATTTCGACGAGAAATACAATGCTTTGTATTTTTTATAAATGTAATCTTTTATTTATGATAATATAACTTTGTTTACTTTATTTTTAATGAATCGACAAATTGCCGCGTACCTCGCAATGACGGTTAGAATCTGAAATAAATTTAGATTGAATAAATGATTAGTCCATGAGTCCCAATTACTTCACTATACTTTTATTTTAATTGGAGTTCAGTGAATTTCATTTGAGGGGGTATCCTCGAAGCGGAGAGCTATAGCCGAATGCGGGAATTGCAATGGCAAATACAAGAGGACAAGTCGATCCAAAAAATGCTGTAAATAGAGTTAGTTGATTGGAAAGGGAACTAGAACGGGTTATTCGGTTAATCGGAAGAAGGATTATTGAGTTCTAAGGGGATTTGAGAAAATACTAGTCCAACACACGACTTTAGGGCATTGGACTTTCAATACGTTTCATTTTTTAACCGCAAGGGTCATAAAGGGTTTCTATTTCGGAAGCTGCAAGGTTTTTTCTCCTTCCACGATTATTTCTTTTGATGTGAAGGTTTCAATAAATCATTTACCGTTTTTACGGGATTAAAGGTAATTAATGGTACTTCGACAAAAACCGAAATCCATTTTGCCATGGCTCCGTTCCATAAACCAGGTAATTCATAGCCTTTTAACGGTTTTCCATCTTTATTTTTTTGGACTATAAATCCACTATTTGTAGCGATGAAACGAGTCAAATCAAATGGTTTATTTTTATGGTTCCGTAATCCGCAAACTAAATCTACCGGATTAAAATGAGTCGCATTAGAAAGAATCTTAACTTGATTGTCATTCATCAAATCCACTTGCGATGTTTCCACAATTTGTAAGGAGATGGATCCTTTCGAATCTCGTACCCAAAATGGTCCTCCACCTGGTTCTCCCTCGTTTTTTACCATTCCACAAACCCGAATTGGTCGATCTAAAACAGTTTTTAAATAACTCTTTTTGTTTTCAAAAGTGTATTTAGAAAAATCTACTGGTATTTCTATATTTAATTTATTTTTGGCGAAAGCTTCTATTTCTAGCAACTTATCTTGGGTAACTATTTCAATCTCGTTCAAAAATTCAAATATTTGTTGTTGCAATTCAATCAAAATTCCAGCCAATGCTTTTTTATAAAACACGATGCTTTCGACATGGCTTTTTATAACATTATCAATGTTTTTTATAAAAACAATATCCGCATTTAGATTATTTAGATTTTCAATTAGCGCTCCATGTCCGCCTGGTCTAAAAACTAATTCTCCATTTTCATCTCTAAATGGATTGTTATTCAAATCCACAGCAATAGTGTCCGTGCTTTTATTTTGATAAGAATAACTAATATCTATTATGGTTTCTAACTCCATTTCTACTTTGCTTTTCACATCATTTACAACCTCTTCGAATAGATTTTGATGAATTTCTGAAACCGTAAAATGCAAATAAGATTTGCCGTTTGATTTAGAATAATTAGCACATTCATACAAATGCTCTTCGATGGCAGTGGCAATATGAGTTTTATATTTATGAAAAGGAAGAATTCCTTTTGGTTTATTAGCAAAATCAAAATAATCAGAAGAAAGCAATAATTTAATAAAATTATAATTTTTATGATCTCTCTCCATTAAATCAAATTCAGGAAAAACTTCTTTTAACTTCGAATACACTTCCTTAAAAAAGGGAAATTTGTCCATTCCCACAATAAATAATGACAATTCAGTATCATTTTTTCTGTTGATGTAGGCATTTATACTTTCGTTTTCAAAATCAAACTCATTCAAAAAAGCACTCAAAAACATAAACATTCTGGTTGCAGCTCCAGAAGCAGGAACGAAATTTTTCAACTTCAAAGTTGATTTATGAGCATCAAAAAAATCAACCTTTTCTTGAAAACCATCTTCCGACAATTTTATAATTCCATTTAAGATTGTTCCTGGTGCTGTCAAGAAAGCCTTATCAATTCCGTTTTTGAATAAATTCAATTGATTTTGGATGTTTTTCAGAGGAACTTCATGATGTTTAATCTGCATGAAATCGGGAGAAGTAAATCCCATTTTTCGGGCTTTTTCCAAATCCTCAATGATAGCAACCGCGTTGATAAAACGCAAATCTTTGTCTCCAGAAAGAATTATAAAAGGTTTATTATTATCTATTAAAGTCTGTTTAAAAACCGCAAAAACCGATTCGCGATCTTCGGGTTTATCGCGTAAATCGTCCTTTTCCCAAGGCACATCAATATCGGTTAGAAAAAACAAGTCGTATTCGTGTTCTAAAGCCGCTTTTTCTAATAAAGGATCGCAAAAACCATAATAGACTTCCGAAAATACTTTGGTAACCAATAAATTAGTATCACAAAAAAGGAATTTATCAGCAACTGAAAGACTATCGTTTTCTAATTTAGTTTGACCAAAAGCTATAGGCAACATGTCATCAACATCACAAATTTCGGCTGTTTTATCCCATTTTTCCTGAAGATAATCGCGCGCAAATTCAGGAACCCAAGCGGTTTTAAAATGCTCGGCGAGTTGAATTGCCAATGTGGTTTTTCCGGTAGATTCCGGACCAAAAAGGGCAATTCTGATTATATCTGACTTTTGTTGTTTAAGATTTTCTTCCATTCTAAATAAGCTGAAATAGCTAAAATTGTAAAAATTAAATACTGCAATGACAACATTCCTAAACCGCGATATGCATATAAAGGCGTAACTATTATATCACCAATAATCCAAAGCGTCCAGTTTTCTATCTTTTTTAAGGCCATAAACCACATTCCTGTGAAGAATATTCCTGATGCAAAAATATCAATATAATTGTCTTTTTTTATCTCGTAACCAAAGAAATTATAGATGCCGAAAACTACAAAAATTGTAACGAAAAACAATACAATTCCGATAAATTTTTCTTTGTTATTAGTTCTCGTAATTAATAGAATATCTGCGTCATTTGATTTTATATTCCATTTGTACCATCCATAAATACTCATTATAGAAAAATATCCGTTAATCATCATGTCGCCAAGATAACCCGTTATATAAAGTAAGTAAGTCGTTATTATTGTAGCAATTAATCCAGTTGGATAAACCAAAATATTTTCTTTTTTGGCATACCAAACACTTAAAATACCTAATACAAACGCAATGAATTCTAATCCTATTTGGGTTGTTGACACATTTTTATAAGCGTTCAGGAAAAAGTCTATCATTTTCTTGGGTTTCGGTTTGTCAGCTCGAGCGCAGTCGAGGGAAAATATTTATTTAATAAAAAAGTTTAAATCGTTTTCAAAAGCCGTTCCAATAACTACCAAATCGGCACCAGAATTATAGGCATTTTGAATTCCTTGCAAATCTATAATTCCTCCACCAACAAGCAATGGAATTTCGATATTATCAGAAATCAATTGAATCATTTCTAACGGAACTACTTGTTTGGCGCCACTTCCCGCTTCGAGATAAATAAGTTTATTACCTAACATTTCGCCTGCTTGAGCGGTTGCCAATGCCAATTCGAGATTATTTCTATCTAAAGGAGTTGTTTTACTTACTCGTTCTACGGCAGTTTCTGCACCACTTTCGATTAAAATATATCCAGTTGAAATGATTTCAAGTTGGGTTTTCTTCAAAATCGGAGCGGCATTAACTTGTAGTTCAATTAGAAAATCGGGGTTCCTTCCAGAGATTAAAGAAAGAAATAAAATAGCGTCCGCTTCATCAGAAATTTGAGAAGGATTTCCAGGAAAAAGCACTATTGGTAGAATGCAGTTTTCTTTAATCTTTACAATCAATTTGTCGATGATATTATTTTCGACTTGGCTACCGCCAATGAAAATGTGAGTGGCTGGGGATTGGTTTATTTTTTCAATCAAAAGCTCCAAGTTATTCCAGACGATTTTGTCGGGATCGAGAAGAATAGCGAGTAATTTCTCGTTATTGACTTTTGATTTTAGGATGTGATTATAGATGTTTGTCATTTTTTTGACCACGAATTATTTTTTATTCTTCAAAAGCATAAACCAAAGTGAAATCTTCTATTTCTTCAAAATAGATCGAAAATTGTTGCTTTGTATTTTCAATTTCTAAAATTGCGGTTGTTTTTTCGTCGCGGATTTCGAACGGATTTACTTGAATATGATCTTTAAAACTGATTCCTTTTTCATTTCGGATTTTAAAAATAGCTTCTTTTGCGCCCCATTTTACTGTCAATTTTTTGATGTAATCTTGATTATCAAAACTTTTTAAGCGTTGCAATTCTTGCTTGTTTACAAACTTATCTGCGATTCGGAGGATTTTTTCTCTTTGTAATTCGATGTCGATTCCTGCTTTTTGATCGCTAATAATGATTGTCGAAAATTGATGAGAATGCGAAATAGAAATGTATTTTCCATCTTCGAGATGCGGTTTTCCTGATTCATCATAATATAAATCGAAATCATTGTATCCGGCTTCTTGAACTAATTTGCGAACGCTGAGAAAACCACGTTGATGCATTTCGGATTTCATTCCGTGTAATCGCTTCAAACTTTTCTCGTTTAATTGGACTTCATGGTACAGTTCCTCATAAGATTCGATTATTTTCCATAAGAGAATTTGGGTCGAAGGATTGAAATTTATGGTTTTATATAAAGACATTTAAATTAATTATGAGTTGTGAATTATGAATTATAAAGTTAATAATTACCACTGATTTTGTAGCCCCGATAGAAGTGGAAATCCTTTTTTGAGGTTTTTCACCGAAAAAAAGATTGTAACGGATAGCGGGATTAGCTCCTGAAAAAAATTATTTCATTACAATTCAGAAGATTAGGCGATTAAACAATTCATAAATGTTTCCCGAATGCTTTTTAAATTATAAGTTATTGCGTAAATTTGCAAAAAATTTTACATATTACAAATATACTATAAATGAGTACATCAACTATGCCTTATGTGGCTTTCAAAGTAAAAGACATTTCTCTAGCGGCTTGGGGAAGAAAAGAAATTGAATTGGCGGAAGCTGAAATGCCAGGTTTAATGGCGCTTCGTGCAGAATACAAAAACGAACAACCTCTTGCTGGTGCTCGTATTGCAGGATGTTTGCACATGACTATTCAAACTGCAGTTTTAATTGAAACATTAATTGCTTTGGGTGCGGAAGTGACTTGGAGTTCTTGTAATATTTTCTCTACTCAAGATCAAGCTGCTGCTGCAATTGCTGCTGCTGGTATTCAAGTTTATGCTTGGAAAGGGTTGAACGAACCTGATTTTGACTGGTGTATCGAACAAACTTTGTTCTTTGGTGAAGACAGAAAACCATTGAATATGATTTTGGATGATGGTGGAGATTTAACGAATATGGTTATTGACCGTTACCCAGAATTAGTTGCTGGAATCAAAGGATTATCTGAAGAAACTACCACTGGAGTTCACAGATTATACGAAAGAGTAAAAGCGGGAACGTTGCCAATGCCGGCAATTAACGTGAATGACTCGGTTACAAAATCGAAATTCGACAACAAATATGGTTGTAAAGAATCAGCAGTTGATGCGGTTCGTCGTGCAACTGATGTTATGCTTGCTGCAAAAAGAGTAATCGTTTGTGGATATGGCGATGTTGGAAAAGGAACAGCGGCTTCTTTTAGAGGTGCTGGTTCTATTGTAACTGTTACAGAAATTGACCCAATTTGTGCGCTTCAAGCAGCAATGGACGGTTTTGAAGTAAAAAAATTAGATACCGTTATTGCAACTGCAGATATTATTATTACAACTACTGGAAATAAAGACATCGTTTTGGGTTCTCATTTCGAAAAAATGAAAGACAAAACTATCGTTTGTAACATTGGGCATTTTGATAATGAAATTGATATGGCTTGGTTGAATTCAAACCACGGTGCATCAAAAGTGGAAATTAAACCTCAAGTGGACAAATATACTATCGCTGGAAATGACATTCTTATTTTAGCCGAAGGACGTTTGGTAAACCTTGGTTGTGCTACAGGTCACCCAAGTTTTGTAATGAGTAACTCGTTTACAAACCAAACTTTAGCTCAAATTGAATTGTGGAAAAACAGCGCGGCATACAACAATGACGTATATATGTTACCAAAACATTTGGACGAAAAAGTAGCAATGTTGCACTTGGCTAAATTAGGTGTTGAATTAGAAACTTTGCGTGTGGATCAAGCTGATTATATTGGTGTTCCAGTTGAAGGGCCATTCAAACCAGAGTATTACAGATACTAAATGATTTTTGATTGCTTCGCCTGTTCGCCTTTTAGGCTCGGGTGCTGAATAGCGATTTATGATTTCAGATTTAGAACCCTTGCAGTCCCGAAGTTTCGGGAGCAAGGGTTTTTTGTTTTGGCGTACCGTCGTTTATATCATTGCATATGTAACGCAGTGAAGTGCAACAAATCTATTAATGATAAACCAAAAAAGTTCTAAAACAATTATACGTTAATAAATTCCCGTCCAGTCACCCTTTCCTTAGGAAATAGCTGGAGATAAGACACAAAAAAACCCGTTTCTTTCGAAACGGGTTTTCTAATCAATTGAGTAAATCAATTATGCTTCTACTTCGAATGGAAGTATAGAAACATACGATTTGTTATCTCTTTTCTTTTGGAAGAAAACAACTCCATCTACTCTTGCGTGTAGTGTGTGATCTTTACTAATGTAAACATTTGCACCTGGATTATGTTTTGAACCTCTTTGTCTTACGATGATGTTCCCTGCAATAGCAGCTTGTCCACCAAATATCTTAACGCCTAAACGTTTTGATTCTGATTCTCTACCATTCTTGGAACTACCGACACCTTTCTTGTGAGCCATAACGTATTAGTTTTATTTTGTTATTATTCTTGTGTGTCTTCTTTTTTAGCTTTAGGAGCTTTTTTAACTTTAGGAGCTGCTTCCACAACTTCTTCTGTAGCTACTTCAACTGCTGCTTTCTTAGGAGCTGCTTTTTTAGCACCTGATGCAGTAATACCTTCGATTACAATTTGAGTAAGATACTGACGGTGTCCGTTTCTCTTTTTGTATCCTTTTCTTCTTTTCTTTTTGAAAACGATAACTTTATCTCCTTTTAAGTGTTGTAACACTTTGGCTTCTACTGAAGCACCTTCTATAGCTGGGGCGCCTATTGTGATTGTACCGTTGTCGTCTAACAAATAAACTTTGTCGAAAGAAACTTTAGTTCCTTCTTCATTTGCCAAACGGTGAACGTAAACCTTTAGGTCTTTGCTAACTTTAAACTGTTGCCCTGCTATCTCTACGATTGCATACATAACAAATTGTTTTATAAATTTTTAAGGTTGCAAATATACAATTAAATATTTATCCTGCAATTAGTTCTACAAATTATTTTTATTACTATTCGATCACCCTTTAAAACGGCATTTCTAATTTGAAAAAGCGTTAAATTTTTACCAAAATTGAAATATTTTTGACTTCGTCACGAAAAAAAGTTATTTTTGATGTAAGAAAAAATTTTCTTTTTGTAACGAAAAGCTTAATTTCGCTACCAACAATAAATAAACAATTTATTAATCCTTATGAAAAAATCAATAATGATGTTAAGTGCTGCGCTTTTACTAGGAGGAGTTGCTTCTGCTCAGAAAGTGGATTTCGAAGAATACGACTTAGACAACGGAATGCACGTTATTCTGCATAACGACCCTTCGGCTCCCGTGGTGGTTACTTCCGTAATGTATCATGTGGGTTCCAAAGATGAAACTCCTGACCGAACTGGTTTCGCTCACTTTTTTGAACATTTATTGTTCGAAGGAACCGAAAACATAAAACGTGGCGAATGGATGAAAATCGTAACTTCGAACGGAGGCGTTAACAATGCCAATACTTCTGACGACCGAACTTACTATTACGAAGTGTTTCCATCAAACAATCTAGAATTAGGACTTTGGATGGAATCCGAACGATTAATGCATCCCGTAATCAATAAAATTGGAGTTGACACTCAAAACGAAGTCGTAAAAGAGGAAAAAAGAACCAGTTATGACAATCGCCCTTACGGAAATATCCTTACTGTGGTAAAAGAAAACATGTTCAAAAATCATCCTTATCGTTGGTCAACTATTGGATCTATGAAGGATTTGGACGCTGCTACTTTAGAAGAGTTCCAAGCATTCAACAAAAAATTCTACACGCCAAACAATGCTGTTTTAGTTGTTGCTGGTGATTTCGAAAATAAACAAGCCAAAGAATGGATTCAAAAGTATTTTGGACCTATTAAAAAAGGAGAAGTTGTTACAAAACAAAATTTCTCCGAAGAGCCTATTTCGCAAACAATCCACGCCACCTACGAAGATCCAAATATCCAAATCCCAATGTTAGTGACATCTTATAGAACGCCTTCCATGAAAACTAGAGACGCCAGAGTTTTAGATTTAATTTCTTCTTATTTAAGTGATGGGAAAAGTTCTAAATTATATAAAAAAATTGTCGATGAGAAAAAAATGGCATTGCAAATAGGCGCTGTTGGTTTTAGCCAAGAAGACTACGGAATGTACATTATATATGGTTTACCAATGGGAACGTTCAAAACTGATGATTTACTAAAGGAAATTGACGAGGAAATTGTGAAAATTCAAACCGAATTAATTTCGGAGAAAGATTATCAAAAACTACAAAACACCTTTGACAATCAATTTGTAAATGCTAATTCTAGCGTAGAGGGAATTGCCGAAAATTTAGCAAAATTTCACCTACTTTATGGTGATATTCATTTGATTAATTCTGAAATAGAATTGTACCATTCGATTACAAGAGAGGAAATCAGAGATGTTGCCAAAAAATATCTAAACCCAAATCAAAGATTGATTTTGGATTATGTTCCTTCTAAAGAACAAGCTCACAACTAAGACATTATAAATCATGAAAAAATCAAGTATCCTATTATTCATATTGTTCTTAACCGGAATTATGCAAGCACAAGATCGCACACAGCCAAAACCTGGAAATCCTCCAGTTGTAAATATCAAAAAACCACAAACCTTTGTTTTGCCAAACGGTTTGAAAGTTATGATTGTTGAAAATCATAAATTGCCTAGAGTTACTTACAATCTAACCTTAGATAACGCCCCTTTTGCGGAAGGAAACAAAAAAGGAGTTGATGATTTATGCAGCAGCTTATTAGGAAATGGATCTAAAAAAATTCCTAAAGATGCTTTTAATGAGGAAATCGACTTTTTAGGCGCGAGTATCAACTTTAGTTCTCACGGTGCTTATGCTAGTTCACTGTCGAAATATGCCAACCGAATTTTAGAATTGATGGCAGATGGGTCTTTGAACCCTAATTTCACACAAGTGGAATTTGATAAAGAAAAAGCCAAATTATCAGAAAGCCTTAAAGCGGAAGAAAAAAGCGTTCCTTCGATTGCAAACAGAGTGACAGACGCACTTGCCTTTGGAAAAAACCATCCTGCAGGTGAATATGTTTCAGAAGAAACGCTTAAAAACGTTACTCTTGCTGATGTTCAAGCTAACTATAAAAATTATTTTGTACCTGAAAATGCCTATTTAGTTATTATTGGAGATATAAAATACACCAACATTAAACCTATTGTCGAAAAATTATTTGGCAAATGGAAAAAAAGCAGCACTCCAAAGTTGACCTATGCAGCGCCTATAAATGTACCTTTTACTCAAATTAATTTTGTGGATGTTCCCAATGCAGTGCAATCGGAGATTTCATTAGTAAATACCGTAAATTTAAAAATGAGCGATCCTGATTTCTTCCCAGCTATAATTGCTACAAACATTCTTGGTGGTGATTTTAATAGTTATTTAAACATGAATTTAAGAGAAAAACATGGTTGGACTTATGGCGCAAGTGCTACTATTGGTGCTGGAAAATATGTATCCAAACTAAAATCAGCATCGGCAGTTAGAAACGTAGTTACAGACAGCGCTGTAGTTGAATTTATAAAAGAAATTAAAAAAATCAGAACCGAAAAAGTAAGTGAAGAAGTGCTGAAAAATGTAAAAGCTGGATATATTGGTCGATTTGTAATGCAGGTTGAAAAACCGCAAGCCGTGGCCCGGTATGCTTTGAACATAGAAACAGAAGGGCTTCCAGCAAATTTTTATGAAAACTACATCAAAGCCATCAACGCAGTTACGGCAGAGGATGTAATGACAGCAGCCAATAAATATTTTCTGTTAGACAATACTCGAATTGTAATAGCGGGAAAAGGTTCGGATGTAATTGCGAATTTAGAAACGCTAAAAATTCCGATGTTCTTTTTTGATAAATACGGGAATTCAATAGAAAAACCTATTTATAAAAAGGAAATTCCAGCGGGCGTGACAGCTAAAATTGTTTTGGATAATTACATCAAAGCGATTGGTGGAGAAAAAGCATTGAACGAAGTAAAAACTATTGCCATGTTTGGAACAACTTCCATTCCACAAGCACCTGCTCCATTGTCTTTTACTTCTAAAATTGGAACTAATAATAAATTATTGGTAGAATTGGCTATGGGCGAAATGAGCATGATGAAACAAGTTCTGAATGAAAAAGAAGGTTCTATTACACAACAAGGTCGAAAAATGAAAATTGAAGGTGCCGATTTAGATAAAATGAAAGCCAGCGCAGTTCCTTTTGAAGAATTGGGATTATTGACTAAAACAGGTGTTGAATTAACCGGAATCGAAACTATTGAAGGAAGTGACGCTTATGTTCTAAAAAACGGAGATTCAACCTTATATTATGATGCAAAATTAGGACTTAAAGTGGCTGACTCTGAAGTTCAAGATCAAGGCGGAAACAAAATCACTTTGATGACTTATTATAAAGATTACAGAGACGTTAAAGGGGTTAAAGTTCCTTTTAATATTGTAAAAAATGTTGGAATAGAATTGGATATAAAAATGTCTGATGTAAAAATCAACGAAGGTGTTTCTGACATTGATTTCCAATAATCGAAACATAAATTTATAAGCAAAGGCTGTCTGAAAAGGCAGCCTTTGTTGCTTTATGAATATTG
>Ga0209499_1001319_pt1 | contig 17414 bp, 7 predicted proteins | sample C_130208_EF_Meta_FD_187306 | JGI IMG/M metagenome (GOLD analysis project Ga0209499, IMG submission 187306) | Freshwater microbial communities from Lake Croche, Canada to study carbon cycling - C_130208_EF_MetaG (SPAdes) (version 2) | ecosystem: Environmental > Aquatic > Freshwater > Lake | place...
ACCTGGTTTGGGGTCTGGTTGTTTTCCGTATGAAGATTCCGGATTCCAGCAATCATCAAAGAAAACAAACATGGGTTTAATGTTGTGTTTAGAGGATAGGTCTAAAAATTGGTTGATCCGTTTTTTCAATCCGTCGGCATCATTTTTCCAAACCACACTGCTCAAAAACACTCGCATAGTTGTGAATCCTAATTCTTCCGCCCAACCCAATTCTTTGTCTATAGTCGAAGCATCAAATGTATCAGCTTGCCACATTTCAATCTGATTAATGGCTGAACTAGGTTGAAAGTTGCAACCACTTAACCACGGTTGAGCAGCATACCAAGCATTGGCTTTGTCTTTAGACCAAACTTTTTCACTTATATTAGAATCTGTTTTTTTTAAGTCTTGAGAATACATAGAATTTGCAGAAAAAAATGAAGCAATAATGTAAATTAAAATAATAGACTTCCTTGGTAAATTTGATTTTTTCATAGTTAAATTATTTGTTTTTAAATTCATATTTTAATACGGGTGTACTAATTTTCATAAATCACGTCAACATTCAGAATTCCAATAGTTTTCTCCTTTTGTGGATTTATATTTATGCGGATGGCACTGCAAATTAATTTTGATCCAGGATGAACAACATTGTATTTATCAAGGTCTGTTCCATAACTGTCAGTTACATAGACATCAAAAGGTCTCCACTCACCATCATTTTTATATTCCATGTACCAGCTTGAAGGTAAAAGAACCTTTTTATCATCCACAAACCAATATAATCCAATGCTCCTGACAGGTAATTTATCCAACTCAATTTCAATCCACTGCTTATTATTATCCTCAGGAGAACTTTTCCAAGGGGAAATTGATAAATCACGGGAATTCATCGGACGACGGTTATCTGATATCGCTGAAAGATTGGCATCTATAGCAACCGATGAGGCTTTAACACCAGATAACTTTCCGCCTCTAACTATATCTCCATCTAAGTAAACAGTCTGCTCTTTATGTGTCGGAAGCCAAACTTCCATTGAATTATTCCCCCTATTATTCCATGCATAATATGGAATTAAACTTACTTGTTTGTCTTTAATTTGAGTGGCACTTACTAATTTAAGAGGCATTTCAATAGCTAAAATATTTTTTAAAATACCACTTTCGATCTTGTCAACCTTTACATTTGTTGGATAAGGCACTTTGTCAAGGAACAAACGCTGCACTGGTTCATTACTATTCGTGCTTTCTGCACAATAAATTAATGAACCCCGTGTTATAGCAATTCTATTCCTATCTGCCTCCACTTTTTCATTGGCTTTACTATATTGGACGTTCATTTTTAGAACCAATTCAACTGTGTCCCCTGGCATCCATTTCCTTTCAATTTCTGCAAAGCCATTTTTGATTTCAGTCTTTATATTTTTGCCATTTACCTTTATATTGTAATTATTTTTTTTACCCTTATTCACATAATAATACAAATTACCAGGTACAAACTGTTCTCCTTGTGCCCAAGTTGGAATTCTTAATTTCAAGTTGAAAATTTGACTTTTCTGAGGGGTAATAACAAATCTTACATTTCCACTGAACGGATAATCTGAACTTTGAACAATATTTACTTTACCTGTTTTAAGAGGAACTGTTGTTTCACTACTAGCATACAAAGTGACATAAATATCTTTATCGTCATACGAATACATCAAGCCTGAAACCTGAGGGATTAAACGTGCAATGTTTGTTGGACAACAAGCCGTTCCAAACCAAGGCGCCCTCCCCGCAGTTCCTTGATTAAAGGGGGTAATTCCATCTGATTCCAGTGGATTCACATAAAAAAATCTATTTCCTTCAAGATTTACCCCAGCCAGAACGTTATTCATTAGTGCCACTTCAGCTACATCCATATACTTAGCATCATGAGTCATCAGGAACATTCTGAAATTAAACAATACATTTCCAACTGCCGAACATGTTTCATTGTAGGCTTCTTTATTTGGCAACAAATATTCAGGTCCAAATCCTTCAATTCCGTGAACTGCGCCCAAACCGCCGGTAATGTGCATTTTGGTATCAACAATATTGTGCCAAATACTATCTAATGCAATGTTGTAATCATCAATTCCGAGTGCGGTTGAAACATCGGCCATTCCCGAATACAGGTAACAAGCACGTACAGCATGTCCAACAGCTTTTCGCTGGTCTGCAACTGGTTGATGCTGTTGGGCATAAGTTGGCGCCATAACTCCGTCCCCCTTTGGCACAAATGTTTTTCCCCTGATATCAAGAAATTTATGAGCCATTTCCAAATAAAGTTTATTGCCGGTTGCATGATATAATTTAACTAATGCTAATTCAAGCTCTTCATGGCCGGGTGCCTGATTTACAGGCTTGCCATTGTTGTAGTTGGGGTCGCCTTCAAAAAATACTTTATTGATGTTTTGGGCACTTTTCTCGGCAATCTTTAGCCATTTATCTTTCCCTGTTGCCTGGTAATATGCCACTGCCGCTTCATACATATGTCCCATATTGTATAATTCATGGCTATGAAGTACAAATGAATAAGGTTTATCGCCCATTCCGCCACCACCCCAATGATCATGATTTTTGGATACACCTGTAATATGGGCCACGTACAAATAACCATCAGGCTTTTGTGCTTGTGATATGATATCAATGATTTTATCCATGCGATTCTCCAACGCTGAATCTGGATGATCCATTAAAATATAAGATGCACCTTCCATGGTCTTGTATAGATCAGAATCGATAAAGCGGTGCGGAAATGGTAAATCAGTGGTATCTCCTTTTAAAAATTTTGCAGTTTTTTCAAGGTTTTGAACGGCAGGCAAAGTTTTGTCCAATGCATAAGGCACTAACGTTTTTGCCTGAATTACCAACCGCGGTTTCCAGAAGTTATCTTCTAATTTTACTTTATTAAAAGTTACCTGGTTAAGGATTTTATTATTTATTATAGATGTTTGACAAGAAACGTTATTATAAAAGAAAAGTATAATTATAGTTGTAATAAAGAATTTGAGCATGACATTGATATTTATAAAACTAAAATTATAGTCTTAATTAATAAATCTGATTTTTTCATAATAAATCAATACTACATTATTAGTTGATTTTGAATAAAAGATTATTGCTCTTGTAAGTATAATAAAGTACTTTCACCTCTTAAAAGGATATTGAGATTTACACCAACAGTCATCAAATAATCTCCTGTAAAAGACATGTTATTACCCCAGAATGATTGTTTATCCACAACATTTTGTTCTATAATTTTGTATTCTTTATCTTTATCTAAACCTGCTAATTTAATATTTGGCATAAAAGTGCGAGGATGAAAATCTAAGCTGAATGCAAATAATAAAGATTCTTTTTTGTCTTTTGATACAAATTGTGTTGCTGCATACTTATCTGTATTATATGGACTGTGAAGCGGATACCAATCTCCGAAAGCAACAATAGGTCTCAATTGTTTATAGGTCGAAATGGACTGTTTTACAAAGTTCAAATCTTTTGTTGACAAATCTTTTGGTTGGAGTTCAATTCCCAATCTACCCATCATAGCAACATCAAATCTGAATTTTAAGGAAGAGGTATTTCCTGTCTGATGATTCGGACTAATAGTTACGTGTGAAGCTGTTGCTTTTGGCGGATAAATCAAATTAGTTGCAAACTGAATATACAATCGGGAAAAAGGATCGGTATTATCGCTTGCCCAAAATTCATTATGAAAGGGCAATGCTCCATAGTCTAATCTTCCTCCACCGCTAGAGCATAATTGAATCTCTATAGTTGGAAAATCTTTATTAATTCGTTCATAAACAGCATAAAGACCATGTACATAATCAATCCAAAAACGACTTTGCTCTTTTGCTGGTAAATAGGTCGAGCCAAAACTCTCAATATGTCTGTTTGCATCCCACTTCACGTAAGAGATATTTGGAGAAAGTTGAATTGTATTTTTAAAGACGGAATAAACATAGTCTTGGACTTCTGGATTGGTCAAATCTAACAACCATTGATTACGTAAAGTGGGCTTTTCTCTATTTGGGCTCTTTACAATCCATTCTGGTTTTTGTTTTGCTAAATTACTTTTCGGATTTACCATTTCCGGTTCAATCCAGATTCCAAATTTAAGTCCTTTCGACACGGTGTAATCTGCCAAATCATTAATGCCTTTTGGAAGTTTCTTCTTATTAACTTGCCAGTCGCCTAGCCCTTGATTATCAGAATTGCGTGGAAATTCATTTCCAAACCAGCCATCATCCAATACAAAAGTTTCAATACCCATTTCTGCAGCATTATCAATCATGCCTTTTATCACTTTTTCATCAAAAGTAAAATAGGCACCTTCCCAACTATTTAAAATTATTTTTCCAAGTTGATCCCCACCGCGTAAGGCATAGTTGCGCGACCAATCATGCATATTTCTCGATGCTTGTCCATATCCCGAACTACTATAAGTCCATATCATTTTAGGAGTTAACAAAACTTGTTTAGGAGTTAATGGATAGGAAGAAGCGAACGGATTTATACCCGAAAGAATATTAAGTCTGTTAGACTCATCAACTTCAAAATTAATTTTAAAATTACCAGACCATGCCAACGCACCAAGAATTACCTCACCGCAATCCGGTTGTGCTTCTTTATCAATAGAAACCATAAATGATGGATTTTCTGATTGAGTTGCGCGTACTTCCTTTTTTGATTCTATTACTGTTGTTCCTTGCGTCAATAAGGATTGATTCATTTGCATTTCATTCGCCCAAGTTCCATTAAAATGAGTTAAATAGTATTGTGACGCTGAAACTGGTAAATAGGAGGAATAAAATCTATCTAAAGTTACATTGCCCTTTTCGTTATTTGTAATTTTTACTTGTTGAGTAATACTATTTTCGTTCCAATAGGCGTCAAAAATCACAGCAATATTTAACTTATAAACTTTATCGCTTAAAAAAATTGTAGTTCTTTTTACGTTGGAGCTAATTTCTGTTTGAACTAAGGAATCGAATTTTAGCTCACAGGTTTCAGAACCATCAAAATGAGTAAGTTTTAGAATGGGTTCTAGATAATTTCTTCCTCCATAAGCAGGAAATAACTCAGGAGTAAATTCTTCATCAGTATCCGGTCGGTCTTTAAAATGTTTATTTAAAATCGAACTAGTTCCTTTAAACTTATTTCCAAAATATACCACTGTTATTTTATCATTACTTTCCTTTCTTAATATCAAAGTGATATTTGAACATTCGACCTGAATCAATGAGTTTGAAGCATGAACTGTATAAAATCCTGAAATCAAGAATATAATTAATATTGACTTTTTGAATATCATATTTATTGATTTAATATTGTTAAATTATCTTGATATATGTCCAAATCATAAATAGTCACATAATTAGGATAAGAATTTGGTGAATGATATGAAATTTTTGTTTTTCCATCTAAACTTTTAAATAGCATTGCATGACCTCCATCGTCATTATTTAAAGGTTTTGGATCCTGAACCCATGGCCCTGTTATCAAGCCAGATGTTGAACGAGCTAATCCAATACAATATTTACCATTACTTTTTGCAAAGCTCGACCATATCATAATAAGTTTATTTTCAGGTGTTTTATATATGAAAGGGGCATCTGTAACGAAACCTGTAATTCCGTTATGAGTTATAGGGCCAACCCAACTGGCTGATGAAGCACTAAATAATAATTGAGGTTCTCCAACCATTTTGCTTAAATCGTCGCTTAATTTCTGAATATACATTTGTCCATCTCCCACTTCTAGCCATTCACGACAATACATAAGATAAGGTTGGTTATTATCTATGACTAAGGTGCCGTCTAAACAACCCCAGTTGGCTGGAGTTACGGGTTTATTGGTTAATGGAGTATATGGTCCTGTTGGCGTATCTGACACTAGAATTGAACATCCTCTGTAGTATCCAGGTGCACTAAAGGTAGCTATCAGATAAAATTTCCCCTTATATTCAAACATATCTGGAGCCCAGAAATCTGCTTTCCCCCAAAAAGTTTGTGATGCAATAAATGCTTTACCTAAAGATTTCCACTTGATCAAATCTTTACTTTCATACATAGTAAACGACTGATTATCTCCAGAACTCGCTGGTATATAATATTTCTTTGAAACTTCATCAACAAAAACGAATGGATCTCTCATCTTAAAGTCCTTAATAGCAATAGTATAACTATTATCTATAGGGTTTGGAATAGGATCTACTGGAATAGGCTCAATTTGAACTTCATTTGTTTTTGAATTGCATGAGCTATATAAAACAATAAAAAGTAGAGAAATTATAAAAGAATTTTTCATACAGAAATAATAGTTTTTGTTAAGTTTAATCAATCCAATAGTATAGAGTTTTATAGCCACATGACTTTATAAATTGATTTTAATCTTTATTTAGTCAAAATAAAAAACTCGCTATGAAACTTGTTTAGTTTAAATGGCTGTTTTACTTCTCGTAATTTGTATTTTTAAAGGCATCGGAATACAACTCTAAACGCATTGAATATGCTTAGCGTTTTAAATATCAATTTTTTATAAATTTTTTAGTAGAAACGATATTATCAAACTTTAATTTGAGAAAATAAGTCCCTGCGCATAATGAAGACACATTGATTTCTAACATTTTTGCTTCTAAAGCAGTTGAATTATTGTATATAGTTTTTCCTGCAACATCTAAAATTTCATAGGAAATGTTTTTCCCCAACTCATTAAGTTCGACAAAAAGTGTATCGTTTGTTGGATTAGGATAAATATTCACACTGTTTTTTAAGTCAAAAGAAGCGTCAGAAAGTGTCATATTCACCAAAGCCCACTGCTGATTATAGCCTCCAAGATAAGGCCATTGATCAATTATAGCGCCCTCTGTTACTACATTACCAGTTACATCCATACATTTCTGACTAAACTTGGAAGTAATCACATGGTATCTATTCCCTAAATTACTTATTTTCCATAGTTGATTATCCTGACCAGTATAGGTTTGTTGTTCTAAAGTAGCTCCACTGTCAATAGAACTATTAGTTATCGCTAAAGCAAGTCCGCTATTTTTTGAAATTATTTTAAAATAGCCATTTCCCAAATTTGTAATCACCCAATTTTGATTATTTGAGCCTGTAAAACTCCGTTGCTCAATCTGGGCTCCTGATTGCGAAGAACTTAATTTAACAGTTAAAGCCAATGAACTATTTCGGGCTACAATTTTATAACTTCCTCCAGACATTATATCAGCAGGCAAAGAAACTTCCCCGGATGGAACAGGCATAATTACTCCTGATGGAATGGGATGTTCGAACAACGGATTATTATTTGCATCCCAAGTAAACTTTTGAACTCTGTATTCTCTATTATACTCGTTATCATTAAAATGCTTAGCGTGATACACCAACCAATCTTCAGTTCCGTCAGGGGATTTTAAAAAACGAGTTGCTCCTGGTGCATATACTTCTCCATCTGTTCCTGAATAATACTCAAAGACCGAACCTGAGCTTTTTACCCAAGATCTTGAAGATAAATAATTTCCATCGGTATTGGTGAGTGTTCCTGTTTTATAACCTGCTGGACCAGGATTCAATAATTCTCCAGTGGAATAAGATAGAATCGATTTCCCGTTTTTATAAATGAAATCCGGAGATTCATGTACTGGATTTTCCCAATTTGCGTTACTGCCACTTATCATAACAGCTGGTCCATTGATATACGTTGGATCTCCCATTGGTGCTATATAAATATTTTGCTGTGGAAGCTTTGAAGCTCCTGACCACACAAAATATAAGGAACCATCAGTTGGTTTAACAATAACCTTACCGTCTATGGCCATAAAATTTGTGTTATCAGCATTTATAATACCTAAATCATAATAAGCACCTTGGGGATCTTGGGTGTTTCCCTCTAAGGCAAACATCCTGTGATTTTCTACTTTACCTCCAAAACTTGCAGTATAGTAGATATACCATTTGTCTTGAATATATTGTAAACGAGGTGCCCAAATTGCTTCAGAATTAGTGGAGTTTTGTGGCGCAACAAAAACCATTTTCTTTGTTCCTTTAAAAAATAGGTCTTTAAGTGTATTATATTTATAAACGGCTATTTGAGAGGATCCATTTTCTGAATGCACACCATAATAATAACCATTATAATAAACAACGGAAGGATCTGGAAAATCATCAGGTAAATAGGTGGATATGGGATTTGAGAAACCCTGTGAAACAACATTGGTACAAGACCCAATACTGATTATTGCAATTAAAATGATGGATTTTATAACGCGGTGTATAGACATTTTTTTGTTATTAAAAAAGGGAACAATATGCTATGATAGCATATTGTTCCCATTAAAAAATTATTTCATTAGTACTTTAACAGTTTTCGTAGCTCCATTTGCATCTTTCAATTGTACAAGTACAAACTTATTGTTAGCAATAGTAAGACTTGTTCTACCTGAAGTGTATGCAGCTGAAAGAATTTTTTGACCAGTTATACTGTAAACAGTTGCAGAACCAAGCTCGGGTGAATCAATGACAATCTCGTTTCTGGTTGACCAAACTTGTACTTTATCAATTGACCTATCAATTACAGAAAGTGGTACTAACTGCATCTCTTCGATTACAATATCGTCAATCCATACTTCTGTTGGAACTCCTGGATTTCCAAATCCCCAAAGAAAGTTAGCATTACCTCCTGATGCATCCATTTTATTACTTATTATAGAGAAGGTTTCCGTTTGATACCCCCCTATTAAATTGAGTTCTTGTGCAAAATCTTGGAGAGCTTGTACTTTAAACGCAACTTTAGTAGCAAGTTTTGATTGTATTTTAAAAGTAATTTTATATTTTAATCCCGCCTTTACAGGAAATTTAGAATCAATTTTGTATTGCAAATTCCACCATTCTTTTCCAGTGTCCGATATATTCAAATAAGCTGATTTGGCACCGGTAATTGGATAATTATTTTCCAATTCAAAATTCCAAGCCGAAGTCGTACCATTACTTGCCCCATAATTAAAGGCTTCTGTGTTACCTATATTGTTTGGACCCACTGTTGCATTCTCAAAATTTTCACTAAATACTGAAACTAGAGTAAAAGGAGGTTCAACAGGAATGACAGCGACAGCTAATTCGGTAATTACAATATCATCTATCCAGATATCTCCAACATTAGCATTTAAACCAAAAGCCCACAAAAAATTTGCTACTCCACTAGTATCCATAGGGCTTGAGTCAATTGAAACTACTTGAGTTACGTTTGCCTCGGTTACAGTAACATCTTTATCAAATTTACTTTGGCCTTGAACGAAAAATCGGAATTTGTTATTGGCTGTAGAAGACTTAATTTTAAAAGTAATATTATAGCTCTTTCCTGCTATAACTGTTGTTGATGCAGCATTTTCAATTTTAAATTGTAGCCCCCACCAATCGTTTCCTATATTTTGAATATTTAAATGCGCAGATTTGCTTCCTGATATTGCAGCAGCTCCTGTCGCAATATCATAAGTCCAAGCGTTAGATCCTGATGGAAAATTTAAAACTTGCATATTACCAAGTAAATCAGTCCCCGCAACAGCAGATTCAAAATCTTGTCTGTAAATAATTTTATCCTGAGCAAAAAACATTGTTGAGGACAATAAAATAGAATAAAATAATAGTTTTTTCATAATAAATAAAGTTTAAAAATTAATAATTGGTTAATAGTAAATAATGTGTAATAATTGTTTTAGCAATAATTAATCAAGCACAAACAAGACTAATTTATAGAATAGCATTTAAATTTGGTTTAATAGATTAACGCATTGATTTGTATACAAATCAATGCGTTAATAACTATATAAAATATTAATAAAATGGATTTTGTACTAAATTTGGATTTTCATTTAGAGCATAAGAAGGTATTGGATAAAGGAGGTTTTTTGGTCCCACAAAAGAAGCTCCTACCGAAGTTGCTACATCAAGATATTTACCATGTCGAATCAAATCCTCGCGTCTAACGCCCTCACACCACAGCTCCGCACCACGATCTTTTAAAATTTGATCTCGCATTGCTGCTTTCGTTGCAAATGCAGCTAGTCTTAATTTATGAGTTGAAGCGTCAAAATTATCAAATGCTCTAAAGCGAACTTGATTAAGTAGGTCAATGATTTCCTGTGTAGGTGCAGCGCTTATTTCATTTAATGCTTCCGCCTTACATAGAAGTATATCAGCATATCTAAACTGTATATAATCATTTCCTGTCCATTGCCCTGGATTCTTTGAATCTTCTCCGTATTTCATAGCCAATCCTCCTACATCACCAGCTGTTCGTAGATTTACTGTCGTATTAGTTTTACTTGTATAGGTCTGAAAAATAAGATTCTTCCGTTTATCCCCTGTTTCGAAACTATCATAAAATGCCCATGGTACTCGCCACCCATTCCAAGCCGTATAATTTACACCTACGCTAGATTTGAAATCAGGAGGTAAAGCATTATCGAACCAAAGCAGCCCATAACGGTCTTTAGGTTCACATGGAATAGCAAAAATTATTTCAGAGTTTTGTTCATTGTTTATACTAAAAATGTTTGCATAATTAGTTTGCAGTTGATACCCTAATGTCATAATTTCTGATGCTACTGCATCAGCTTCTTTCCATTTGTTTTGATACAAATAAAATTTCAGTAACTTTGATAAAGCAGCTCCTTTTGTACATCTTCCCCAATCGGATTGACTAACAGGTAAAATTTTTGAACATTCAATCAGTTCATTCTCCACATAGCTGATCATCCATTCTTTAGAAGGACGACTTGGTTTGTATGTCGACGTAGGATAAAATGCTTCATCTCTAGTTACAACAATAGGTAATGGTCCATACAACATATATAAATCTGCAGCGAAAAAACCTCTCAAACATCGCATCTCAGCAATATATTTGGACTTAATTGATTCTTCAACCGGAGATTCTTTGATTTTTTCAATTACATAAGTAGCTTTTGTAGTAGCACCCATAATTGAGCCATAAAATTGATAGGCCATATTTTCTCCGATAATCCAATTGAGATTTAAGAATGCATCCCAACTCCATTTAGTGGTCCATTCTTCAGTTCCTACTTCATTCATAATAAACCGACTTCCATCTGACACCATATAAGGTCCCCAACCAGTTTGTTTAAGTTCCCAATAAACCGAAGTAGTTGCAGCTTGAAGATCATTCGGAGTTTTATAAAAATTACTTGGAGCAACACGATCATAGATTTTTGGTTCTAAATCTCCTTCACAAGAGGAAATTAAAAATCCAGTTGCAAAAAGTAAAATTATTTGTTTGAAATTTATAATTTTCATAATACTATAATTTAATTAATTTAATGTTATATTTAGACCTACCGAAAAAGTCCGTTGAATTGGATAAGGAGCACTGTTGTTATCAATTTCAGGATCAAGCCCCGAAAAATTTGTTATTGTTAAAAGATTTTGCACATCTGCATACAATCTAAAATTGTTAATATGATTCGTTTTGATAAGTTTACCTTTAAAATTATAACCTAGGGTTACATTTTTTAATCGTAGATATGTGGCATCTTGATGCGCATATTGACCATCTAGCAGATAAGGATTTCTGAATCCACTTGGCATTGTAGATGTCGTATTAGTACTAGACCAACCATCTTGAATTTCAGCTAAGAAATTATTACCGTTTTTTAAAGTTTGTATCTCAAAACCAGTACCATACTTGAAATTCATACTTGAAAATCCAAGTCTTCCAATGGAAGAATATAGGAAAAAACTCAGATCAAAATCTTTATACTTAAAACTATTGTTTAAGCCCAATGTGAACTTTGGCGCATTTTCTCCAAGTAAAACCATATCCTTATTATCTATCTTTCCATCTGCATTTACGTCCTGGATTTTCATTTGACCAGGTATTAACTGCGGCATAGTAGGAAGAACTTCGCCTGGTTGCATTAACCCTTCTGGAATAAATCCATAAACTGCATGAATAGGGTCACCTGCTTTTTCGAAAGGTTGAAGTATGAAATTTGGGTTGCGTTCCAACCATTTATCCCTATAGCTTGTCAATGTAAAATTTGAATTCCATTTGAATTCCCCGGTTAGATTAAAAGTATTAAGCGTAATTTCCAATCCTTTACTTTCTGATTTGCCTATATTTGCAGGAACACTAGATATAATAGCATTCGAAGACAAAGGCATTGCGGATAATAAATCACTAATGTTTTTGTAGAAAAGTTCTACACTTCCGTTAATTCTGTTTTTAAAAAATCCAAAATCGACACCAAAATTAGCTTCAGTTGTTGTTTCCCATTTTAAATCGGGGTTAGGTAACTGACTAAGACCAACTCCTGTATTTAGATTACCACCAAAATAATAATTATGACCATTCGCACTATAAAATTCGTACGCATTATTCCCAATATTACTATTTCCAGTTTGCCCCAAACTTAATCTGAGTTTCAAATCTGAAACTATTTTTTGTTCTTGCATAAAGGGTTCTTTTGTAACCTTCCAGGCAAAAGCTCCGGAAGGAAAAAATCCATATTTATAATTTTTTCCAAATTTATCACTCCCATCTAAACGACCAGTAAATGTAAACAAGTACCTATCGAGAAATGAATACTGCATACGACCAAAATAAGATGCCATTAAGGATTGGGATCGCCATGAATTAACATTTGGAGTTCCTGAACCAACAGATAATTGATTGTATAAAAAGGCATCTGTAAAAAAATCATAAGTATTGGCACTGTTACCTTGTATGTTTAGTTGCTGGAATGAATATCCTAACACAGCACTAAAATTATGATCTTTTGCAATGTCTCTTATGTATGAAAATGTAGCTTCTGTTAAATAATCCGTTTTAGAATTATCAACTATTGATGCAAAACCATTTTGACCTTTTCCGTACATAAAAGTTTTTGGTAAGTACAAATGACGTTCTGCTCTATCGTCATCCATTCCAGCCGTAAGCTTTAAACTAGCATATTTATCAAAATGAATATTGAAAAATGAATTCGTCAGCCATCTTTTTTGACTGGTATTATCCGTTATATCTAAAAAAGAAAGCGGGTTAGGAATCAATGCATTATTTGGATTTATTAAATACTCTCCATTAGTATCTCTGACAGGATCAATAAGAGGAGAATATATAAGTGCTGACTGAATTATACCTGAATTTTCATTCTCACCACCACCTAATGCAGCGTTGGTGTTATCTACAACTGAACCGGTTAAAGAAATGCTAAAATCAAGCCATTTAGTTAATTTTTCATCAACATTTAACCTACCGGAAAATCGCTTCAAACCAGATGTCTTTATTACCCCTTGCTGATCAAAGTAATTCATAGAAAACAATACTTTACTATCTTCAGAGCCTTTGCTAATAGAAACATTCTGTTGATTAATTAACCCCTGTTGTGTAATTAAATTATACCAATCCGTGCCGATTCCAGCCGCAGTAATCTGATCTTGAGTATATTTAGGTCTAAATACGGGTAAAGTATTCAAAGCTCTGGTTCCATAAGGATATGCTTTAAACCTTATCAAATATTCTTCATACAAATAGCCGTTTGCCTTTGTCATCAATTGCGAAGCAGTTAGCATAATTGGGCGTTTTGCAATAGCTTGAACGGAATAATTTGCTGAATAATCAACTTTAAATCCATTTCCGCCACGTTTTGTTGTAATCAAGATAACACCGTTACAACCTCTGGATCCATAGATTGCTGTGGCAGATGCATCTTTCAAAATTTCTATTGATGCTATATCATTGGGATTAAGTGTGTTTAAGAAATTTCTATCCCCTTGTGAATATCTCGATCCGCTTCCAGGATCAATATTTGCATTTGATATCGGAAATCCATCAACTACATACAATGGTTCATTTCCAGCCCCAACCGAAGCTGCTCCTCTAATTAACACTTGCTGACCACCTCCAGGTTGCGCACTACCACCCAAAACCGTTAATCCGGCTGCCCTTCCAGCAAGAGTTTGGGTAACTGAAGATGAGGTGTTTGTTTCTAAATCTTTTGGTTTTATTGAAACTATAGCTGCATTAACATCACTTTTCTTCATAGTCCCATAAGCAACCACAACAACTTCATCTAATTCCTTTGTGTTTTTTTCGATTTTAATAAGTATATTTTTTTGCTGTCCGACAGTGTATTCTGTAGTTTTATATCCAATATATGAAATGACTAATGTGGTATTATCTTTTACATCAATTGAAAAACTACCATTTATATCCGTTATTGTTCCTTCTTTTGACCCTTTAATTAGTATTGAAGCTCCAACAATTGGGTTGCTTTTTTCGTCGGATACCAAGCCGTTAATTTTTTTTAACTCACTTTGATTTACTTTGATTTTGTTAACAAGAACAACCAGATTGTTTTTGTCGATTTTATAGTCAATTTCGCTGTCTTTTAATAATATTGATACTGTTTTGTCAATAGTTAAATTTTCAACTTTAATACTAGTTATTTTATTAAGTCCTTGAAGACCCTCGTTGTAGAAAAAGCGATATTTGCTTTCTGTTTCTAGAACTTTCAAAATCTCTTTTATCGATTTGTTAGATGCTTCAACAGTTATTTGCGCAGAGACATTGTTTGAAAACAATGCAAGCAATAAGAGTAGAACTCCTTTAAGCAAAGTTTTTTTGAATGGATTTGTGATGTTTTTTCTTTTCATTTGAATGGTTGATTTATTATAATTTTAAGGTTGATATTTAGTATACAGTTGTGGAACAAATTTCCACTACTCCGTATTGAAATTTAACATTAATTAACCCGTATTGAATGTAATTCCTCATATTCATACTAAATTGAGTCTATGAGATAAAATTAAAATATTAAAAATAGATAAGTAAGTCGAAAGTTTTAATGTCGTAAAGTCAAAAGTCTCCCTAAAGTAAAAAACTATTTAAAATCAGACAATTACAATAAATTTCATATTTTAAAACACGATATTATAGTACACTTACTACTTACATTTAAGTATTTCTTTATGATTTTTTTTTAGTAATCAAAAAACTATTTAATTTAAAGATAGTTAAATATTAAAAATCCATAGATGCCTTTAAATGAAAAAACTTTAATAACCCTCAATACAAGCTATAGACTAAATGTATTTTTCACAGTTTTAATATTCTCTCTTTCGGACAAAATAATCAACTCATTATTCAAAAATTTTAATAATTTTTTTAACTTATTGATACACAAAAAAACGCCTTTTCATTTCTGAAAAGGCGTTTTAGAGGTATTAAAAAAACCTTTTTATTTCTTAATCAAACGAAGAGTTTTCATGTTTTCTCCTTGGTTTACAATTACATTATAAATTCCAGAAGGATAATTTTTTCCTACTTCAACTGAATTTGATTCTGCTTGGCGTTGTTCTATCAAACGTCCTGTCATATCATAAACCTGAACTTCTGTCACTCCTTTACCAGATGATTGAACATCGATTTTGAACACATCTGAAGATGGGTTTGGGTATGCAACTACGCTGAATTCATCAGCACTAACTTCTTTAGCTGCCATTCTAGCACTACTACAGTTTGTCGTTTTAGCTATTGCAAGTGTTTTTGGAGCACTTGAACCTACACCATTTGTAGCAATTACGCTAACGGAAAGGGTAGTAGTTCCTATGCCAGATACAGGAATAACAATAGAATTAGTTCCACCATTGTTAACTGAAACTCCAGCAACTGTCCAAGCATAAGTAACACCAGACACATTTGGAACTTGTATTGTAATTTCAGTACCAGTAGCACAAGTAGGGTTAAATTTAGGCACAGCTAATAATGGAGTGGTAATTGCTCCTGGAGTAGCTGGTGCTTTAGCAGTAACTTTCAACAACTTGGCTGTTGATGGGGTTGCTGGACTTAATAATGAATTAATCGTTTCAGAAGAATTGATACCATTTACAGCTTTTACACCTATATACAAAGAAGAAACTCCTTTTAGGTTATTTACGCCATCAACAATAGTACCATCGAAAGTAACTTGAATACTAGCACTATTCATAATAGAACCTGATACAGCGTGTACTCCTTCGGGTAATTCCCATACATAAGAACTAGCTAGAGCAGAGGCAGTAGCAGTTGCAGTTAATGGAATTAATGTACCAACGTATTTACTAACATCTGTTACAGCAGCAGCAGTTGTTCCTTCTGCTACTACTATTGAAGCATCAATTATTTTTATTGCTCCAGGCGCAGCTGGTTTAATAGCTGTCAATGTTAACAATTTAGCAGTAGAAGTACTGTTTGGATAAAATAATTCAGAAGAATTAGCAAGTAACGAGTTAGCTGTTGTTGAAACTCCTACACCATTTACAGATTTTACTCCTATTCTTAAAGCATTTGTTAAAATGCCCTTAGCATCAAGATAATTAATAGTATTTAAATTAGTAACTCCAGCAAAATTCACAGTAATTACATTACTTGAACCACTAGAATATACTCCATCAACTAGGGTAGCAGAAGACTTAGTAACATTAACACCTGTTGGTAATTCCCAAACATAAGAAGTGGCTGTTGTCGAAACAGTAGCAGTCAAAGTTAATTCCTTTTCGGTACCCATGTATTTTGCAAATGAAGTCACTGCCGTAGCAATTCCTGTAACAGGTAATGGTAATGAAGCATCGGTCATTTTAATAGCTGCAGGTGCTGCAGGTAATGCTTTGGTTAAGGCTAGTGTTTTTGCAACACTGAAACATCCGGAAGCATTTACTGATTTTACAGAAAGAGTTCCTATTGCGCCAGCACCGGCTGATACACCAGCAAAATTAACAGTAACACTAGTTCCATTATTAGCCCCTATTATGTTTACTCCTGATGTAGCTGTCCACTCATATGAAGTAGCACCCGCTACAGATGAAATTGAATAAGTAGCTTCTGTTGAAGTTCCTACTAATAGTCCTTGTGCAGCTGTTCCAGTAATAGTTCCAGGTGTAGCTGGTAAAGCATTTACCGTTACAGTTCTTAGAACTCTTGATGATTCTTGAACACCTACCATTTGACTTACATAATAAGCTTTTGTAGTTGTTAAAGCAGTAGTCTCTACCAATGATTTAGTCGCTGGTTTTGCATCAGCATAAAATTTTAAACTTGTTGTTCCCACAAGAGCACTAATTTTAGTACCTGAACATACAGTAAAAGCACTTGGAATAACTTCTGATACTGTTACAGTAGCAGTATCGCTAACTGTACAAGGAGAAGATGCAGCTACAGTATAAGTGTAAGTTAAACCTTCATGACTCCAAGATCCACCAGTATCTTCTCCCGTTAAGGCTTCCAATAATTGAGAATCTGTAGGAGTTACTCCTGTAGGTACATTTAACGTTCCATCAGTTCCTGCATTAGGTGCTGGAGCCACAGTTACATTAATTGCATCTCTTGAGCTAACAAACCCATTTGAGTCTACT
>Ga0209499_1001320_pt1 | contig 17414 bp, 6 predicted proteins | sample C_130208_EF_Meta_FD_187306 | JGI IMG/M metagenome (GOLD analysis project Ga0209499, IMG submission 187306) | Freshwater microbial communities from Lake Croche, Canada to study carbon cycling - C_130208_EF_MetaG (SPAdes) (version 2) | ecosystem: Environmental > Aquatic > Freshwater > Lake | place...
TATTTTTCTTATTTTTCTTATTTTTCTTATTTTTCTTATTTTTCTTATTTTTCTTATTTTTCTTATTTTTCTTATTTTTCTTATTTTTCTTATTTTTCTTATTTTTCTTATTTTTCTTATTTTTCTTGGGTTAAACGTTTGTTGGCTTGAACATTCAACCATCTTATCTTCTCTTGTAAGTCAATCGCATCATCTCGTGCTGTATATATATCTCGGTTTTCTATAAAGGCATCTTCTGCCGTGATGCGGCGGTCTTCTTGTCGGCAATGCATTTGATAGCGGTCTTCTGGTAAACAATGTTTATCTTCGTCTTTTTCTAATTCTATCAGTTCTCTCATCATTAAATGATATTCGTCATCCCTCTGATGTTTGCGATATAGCTTCACTGAATCAACCAAGTCAGTGTCGCCAATGTCGAGCCACCAAACTCCCGCCATATATGTATTATTCGCACTCAATTCGTGCGATTTGTCTTGTTCTTCGCCATACGATGAAAATCCCGAGCCACGCTTTCCATCATAATCTAGTGCACAGTTGGGGCAATACCCGACGAATACACCATTCCATGAGCCATACTCTGCACAATTTGCGCAGTCCTTGGGGCCTGTATTTGGAATATGATTTTCGGCCCAATCATACGGAAATGTGTCTGTATATAATTCGCCATCATACGAATAATAATTGTGTCTCTCGCCGCAAATTACGAAATCATTTGTATTGTATTGAGCCATGATTGATATAAATTAGTTTGATATTACTTTTCGTGGGGGGGGTTATCATTATTCATTTTATAAAATAAGTAGTTCAATTTTATGAAATATTTTGCGTTTATTCTAGGTCGGTTCTTGGTAAAATAATGAAAAATTGAATATATAAAATGTATTTTATGTATACCCAACAATATACATAATACAATGAATCAATTAGTCTTATCATTAGAGCAAGCCCATGCTCTAGAACAGTTTAAGCTCGGCAAGAGTCTATTTATTACTGGTCCAGGCGGCACTGGAAAAACAATGTTAATAAAACAATTATGTGAGCATGCTAATAAGAACGAATTGAAATATCAAGTTTGTGCATTAACGGGATGTGCTGCTCTTATATTAAACTGCAATGCACGCACACTGCATTCATGGGGCGGAATCAAATTGGCGAAAGGACCAAAAACCGAAGTAGTCAATTCAGTATTACGGAATAAACACGCGGCGAAATCTTGGCGAAGAGTCAACATTTTAATTATAGATGAGGTCAGTATGATGTCTAAGAAAATCTTTGAAATCATAGAGGAAATTGCCCGTAGAGCCCGGAAAAACAATGCACCTTTCGGCGGTATGCAGGTTATATTTACTGGCGATATGTTCCAATTACCGCCGGTAGAATCGGTAGGCGAACCCGATACCGCCGCATTTTGTTTTGAATCACCAGTCTGGTCTTCAGTATTTATCTTGGAAAATCACATTGAATTAAAAACCATGTTCAGACAAGTCGACCCACTATATAGACAAATCTTGGGAGAAGTGCGTATTGGAAACATTAGTGAGGACAATAAACGAATTCTACAGGGATATGTGGGTCGTCCGTATTTAGCAGAAGAGCATGCTGGATGTATTCCGCCGAAATTATTTCCTATCCGAGCCAAGGTGGATTTAGTCAATGCTACCATGTTTGCGAAGATAAAAGAGAAAGAATTCGTATTTGAATGTGATAAAAAGACAAATTGTAAGACTATGATTGAAAAGGATACGCCACTTTCCCAAGAAATCTTGGGAAAATCCGCCGAATTAACTGAACAAGAGGTGGAATTTGAAATGCAACAATTGATAAATAATACGCAATGTGTGCAAGTATTGCGTTTGAAAAAAGGTGCAGTCGTCATGTGCACGATTAATTTGGATATGGACCATGGAATCTGTAATGGTTCCCAAGGAGTAGTCATAGATATTATAGAATCGGGACCGAAACCGGTGCCTTTGGTCCGATTTTCCAATGGACTTACTCGCTTAATACAACCACATTATAGACAATCGGAAGAATATCCGACGATTGCTTTGGGATATATACCATTATGTTTAGCTTGGGCAATTACTATACATAAAATCCAAGGTGCGACATTATCCATGGCGGAGATTGATATTGGCGGAAGTGTATTTGAATATGGACAGACATATGTCGCTTTATCTCGTATTCAATCTTTGGATGGACTTTATTTGTCTAGTTTTCATGCACAGAAAATTAAGGCGAATCCGGCAGTGAAAGAGTTTTATAAAAATATACCCGCATTTGTGTCTGTATTACCCATGACTAATCCAATCTTGGCTGATATATCCCAAGATAAAACCCAAGATAAAACCCAAGATAAAACCCAAGATAATATATTCGCACAATTTGTTTACCAAGATTCTGTAAGAGAAGTAAGCACTATCAAGAAAATCCGACTATGAGTATAACGAAAAATATCTAGTCATAATATAGACAAAATGGTAGCAGGTAGTATTTTGCCCATCGCAATACATAATAAAAAATTGTATTTTTTATTTGGAGAAGAATTGCCTATTGATGAAACCCCAGGTTGGTCCGATTTCGGCGGGGGTGTTGAAAACAATGAATCGCCATTTGAAACCGCCATGCGTGAAGGCGGCGAAGAATTAACGGGTTTCTTGGGAGATGGTAAAATGGTGGAACAACTAATAAATAAAAATGGTGGATTTTATAAATTAACACATACTACCAAGAGCGATTATGTAATACATATGTTTTTGATTGATTATGACGCTAATTTACCCAAATATTATAATCAAAGTCATCAATTTTTATGGGATAGAATGGACCATACGTTCTTGCACGAGACCAAACTCTTTGAAAAAATGAAAATCGGTTGGTTTTCAAAACAAGATATGCAAAAACGACGCGGCGAATTTCGGTCTTTTTACCAAGAAATAATTGACCATATCTTGGTAGATATGCCGAAAATAGAAAGGTTTATTCGGTCTAGACCCAAAGGTCGCAAAGTTAAATCTATTCGTTATCAATTGACTAAGAATAATAATACCCGCAAAATTCATATATAATCGCATTTGACTGTAATGAATGTTTCGGCACCTGAGCAATCCACCATTTTTTCAGGTATAAAAAACGGTTTACTACATCCATATATAAGTCCAGACACAAATAATCGGGTGCATTCGGCTTCACATAAATGAGGTGCTAGCTGTGCGTATGTATTTTTGTAGATACCGCACCTAAAAATCCGACAATTCAATGCTACAATTTCAATGCACTGATTACAGTGCGGACAAGTTACAATTATCATTGGACAATAAATATAATAATATAGCAGATATTTTCTAAATAATTATGTATACATATCAATGGTTTACCAAGAATATGCACAAATGCATGAAATTGCGACGAAAAACGGTCAAGTAATTGAGAATGTAGATATGGAAATGGAAAAAGATGATAATGGATTATTATTACGCGGGAATATCAATGGAGAACCAATTATAGTTGAATCAAAATCGCCATATAGCAGAAAGTTTAGTCGCAAAAATGTGCAGTTTTTGAATCAGAATACCCGAATTCCGAATAAAATTGTGAGAGTTCTAACACCATTTCTTGGGAAACCTTTTGGGAAAACGATGAAAATACGACGGAAAAAAAATAGAAAGAATAACGGTAAATCGCAAAGAAAAAAATCAAGAAAGTAGTAGTATTCAATAAAAAAAAATACATTGTAATTGTATAATATAATCACAATGTCTAATCCATCTTGGCGTTCATATGGAGGCATTAATAAAATGGACAAATTAAGTAATATTAATACAAATTCTTTAGTCGTAGAAAATTTAACACTTCGGTCGGCTTATGTTGGTGATTTCATAGTTACAGGTTCAATAATAGCAGGTGCAGATGCTAGAATAGGTAAAGATGCCGATATCGTCGGAAATATAAATCTAGGAAATCAATTACTGGTTATTGGCGATTCATCATTAAATGGAAATGTAATTATAGGCGGAAATGTAACTATGAGCGGAAATGTAGATATAAACCATGAGTTAACTGTTAAAAAGGATATAATTTTACATGAACAATTAGTTTTCGGGGACCCAAATTATGCACATTCATATTTGCTAGGAAGTTATGCTGGTATAGGAATGAATACTACACTAGCAACAGCTACGCTTGATATTCATAGTATTAATGATTCAAATCCACATACAATTAATATTATTTCTGCTAGCGCAACCAATATAAATATACTCGCCCAAACTGTATCCAATCACGGAATCGTTCTAGCTACTAATGGTTCTAATCCTGGTGCCGGATATTCATGTGTTCAGTTCTATAATGATACAGCTATTATTGAAGATTCAACAAGTATTCAGAGTCCTGATGCCCAAATAAAATATGTTCAAGGTGGAAATTTATCCATACATTTTCCGAATAGGGCGAATGAAGCAAATAATACCGATATTGCATCAAAATTAAGTATATCTAATCGCGGAGAACCCGCAAACCCACATATATATAATGAAACCGCGGTAATATATGATATATCGGCAGGCCATTATTTTCCCGATTATTATAAAACCCAAGGCAATACATTAGGACAAGGCAATGCATTAACCCTAGTTGCGAATGATAATTCTTCAAATACTTTTCTACAAATAGTCACACCAAGTAAACATGGTATAGTAATAGGTGGAGGTGCATTTCCTCTAGATAAAACGCTGTCTATGGGAACTATAGGAGTAACCGATAATCTTGGTATCTATATTCCAGTGCAAACTATGATTTCTGGAAATACAAATGCTATTTCTAGACGTGCGATAATGGGAATTAATACTTATGACCCATGTTTGAATTATATCTTGGATATAAATGGTCCGACCCGTATTCAAAACGGCGAAATTACCAATGTTAAAAATATACCATTTACGATTAATAGTGTTAATTATAATTCATCAAATAAATTGTGCTTAAGTGTAGGTAATGTCCATTTACAAACGAATACTATTTATAATTCAACCAATAGTGGACTAACATGGAATGCACTTAATACAAATTATAGATACAACCAAAATGCATGTTTTATATACAGTAATAGTTACGCTATAATCGGAGGTAATAATTCAACCATACTAATGACTATAGATGGAGGTCTTACATGGCGTATATGTGCGTTTAACCCATCACTAGCCAAAATTGATTCTATATGTATTACCATAGATTATAATTCAATTTTTTATATAAATGTTGTAAGTAATAATTCTTTGTATTTTATTAAGAATGGGAGTTCTATTACTGAATTAATAATAAGTAGTAATATAAATATAGGGGTTTCAACTCAAGTAACCACAGATTGTTCAGTTAATTATGTAACACCATATAGTCAATATAACTATATTATCGTAGGAACAAAAAATAATAATACAGGCAATAATACAGGTTATATAGGATATGCGTCTGGACAAGCTGCCGAAGTTACTCCAATATCATATTCTGGTGGTGCTACCAAATTTAATTATGTGACTTCATACACAAATAATGCGAAAGCGACGATTGCATTAGCATTAGGACCTAATTATATTACATTAATAAATTCCGATAAAACGTTGCATGATGTGAATATATCAAATACCCAATTTAATTCTGCATATATTTTTGATAGTAGTAATATGATTGCCGTAGGAAATTCCGCTGCTATATATTATACGCAAGATGGGGCACAAACGTGGAATCCGGTATCATATGATATGTTGAATACATCGGGTATAGCAAATCAAACAATTGCGAATACATCTAATAATTTTGTCGGGGTTTTTATGCCGGATATTAATTCAGTAGTCATTACTAGCGTATCAACCCTAGATGGGTCATCCAATATATATTATTGTTATTTACCCGATTTGTTCAATCATGCGAATAATAAAGTGATTGATATTTGCGGAAATATGCAAATTAGTGGTGGTATTATAGTAGATAATGATGCAACTATTAATAATGATGCCCATATCCAACACAATTTATGGGTTAATCAAAATGCTACTATTCTTGGGAATATATATAATTATGGTAATACTATTTTAAATATACTAACCGTGAATGGGAATACGACATTAAATGGGAATACGACATTAAATGGGAATACGTTCATTCAAACATTGAATGTTTCAGTGGATTCTTCTATGAATGGTGATTTAACCGTTCTTGGGAATACTACACTCAATGGAAATGTTGTTGTTCAGAAATTGAAAGTTTGGACAGATTCATCTATGAATGGTAATTTGACTGTTCTTGGGAATACAACATTGAATGGGAATGTATCTATAAAAACATTGAATGTTTTGATGGATTCTTACATGAATGGTAATTTGACTATTCTTGGGAATACGTCACTGAATACATTATCAGTTCTTGGGAATACGATACTCAATGGTAATATATATATTAACGATGATACTACTATTAATAGAAATTTGATTGTTCTTGGGAATACCGCATTAAATGGGAACGTTTCAATACAATCTTTGCAAATCTTGGCGGATACGTCCATGAATGGTAATTTGTATGTGAATAATACCATTTATACTAATACTATTAATCCTTTAACAGCAAACGGCACAATAAACTTAGGCAAGAATGATTCTGCTAAAATAATTAATATTGGCGGAGAAGGCGACTCAGTTTATATACCAGGTCTACAATTATCTAGTCAATCTAATAATCAAGCAATCATAACAAATCAAATTGTAATTGGACTAGGTAGTGCAGGCTCTTATGCGGGTTTAACATTTTCTACTGGTGAAATAGTCTATATGGAACAAGATGTTAACGGCATAAATAAAATTAAATCAATACCACAAAACTACGCAGGATATATAGCATTAAGTCAAAATCAATCTGGATATAATTTCAAATCAACCTGCGGGTATGTTGCCGGTTCAACTACTGGAAATAATATTGTAAATTTTAATACAAATTCTATGCGGTTGAATGAGAATGTTAGGCAAGGTCTTATGATGATTCGTACAACGTCTATTGAAGAAAACCTATCTGGTAATTTATCATTATTACCGGATGCTGCTAGTGGCGATACAGCAATTAATTATGTAATAACATCAAATAGCTTAGATGCATCAAATATCATAGTGGGAAATTATTTAAATTCAAATAATACCAGTTCAAATCAGGTAATTGAGACTAGTTTTCAAATCAATGGGAATTTATTAATTACAAATAATACAAATACTACGGCATCAGGAACGGGTGCACTGCAAATTGCAGGTGGTGCATACATTGCCGGAAACACATACATTGATGGAATATTGCATATGAGTAATACAATAGTCGTAAATAAAACGGCATCATCTGCATATTCAAATACTATTATGGATATTAATGGGAATGTGGCGATTACTCGTTTATGTTTGAATACTGGCGGCTCTATTGATACTGCAGGGATTTTAAATATTTCGGGTAATATTATTCAAACCGGCGGGTTTATTCAACAATTCTAGTCATATGTTCGGCATATATTCAATAAAAATATATAGATTATTGATAGGAATGAGTAATAATTTTTGGTTAGATAGTTCAAATAATGCAAATAAATTGGGTAAAACGTATTTACAGGGATTTTTAGATATGAGTGGCGGGAATTTTACGGTTCGCAATGGAAATATATATTTGAATGGGAATTTGTATACTAGTCAAGATGCTTCATTTAATGCGAATACATATGCAAAACGGCTTTTTTTATCTGGTGATGCATCTATGAATGGAAATCTCTATGTTTCGCGAGATGTTTCATTCAATGCGAATACATATGTAAATCGTTTAGTTTTAGCTGGCGATGCATCTATGAATGGTAATCTCTATGTTTTGCGAGATGTTTCATTCAATGCGAATACATATGTGAACCGGTTAGTATTATCCGGTAATGCATCCATGAATGGAAATTTATTAGTTTTAAAAGATGCATCATTTAATGCTAATGTTTATATGAATAAAAATCTAACTATTACTGAGAATTTATTTGCGAATTTAGATGCTTCTTTTAATGCGAATTTAATTGTAGGTAATAATTTAAATATAAATGGGAATGCATATGCTAGTAATAATGTGTATATAAGTGGTAATGTCTATGGTAATGTATTTGATATTAATGGGTCAAATACTACAATAAGTATTGGACCAAGTAATGTGATTAAAATGATTAATATTGGCGGTCTAACGAATACAGCCAGTTCAAAAATTAATATTGGTGGAAATGCCGACGTTATCTCAATACGTGGAAATATATCAAATTCTATGAATTATTTAACAATGAATAATGGTAATATTATATTAAATGGAAATTCAACACAAGCAAATTCAACTGTGGGGGCCGGTATTAAAATATGCGATAATGGAAATGTGAATGCGGGATATATTCAGGTAGCTCAGAATATGAGTGGATATTTATTTAAAGCACCAAACTCAAATACTGTCGTCAATTTTAATATGGGGAATTTGTTTATAGGTGCTGTTAATATTGGCGATAATCCAATATATCCAAGGAATCAAAACACTGGAATTACTAATTCTATACTAACAATCTCATCAGGCACGTCAGATGCTAGTAGTATTATACAACCCGCAAATGATTTGGGTGATTTTTTAATAAGAAATAATGGGCGGTCTAATAATGATGCTGGGTATCAAACAGTTAGCACATCAATATCTTTAACGGGTAATACTGCTATTGGCTGGTATAATTATAGTAATAATCAATCATATCCATTAGATATTTTGGGTAATACCCGGATTTCCGGAAATACTTATTTAATAGGTAATACCGGCTTCGGCACAACTTCACCTGCATATTTTGTAGATATTTCGGGAAATACTCGAATCTTGGGGAATACGTATTTAATGGGGAATACCGGTTTCGGCACCACTTCACCGGCGTATTTTGTAGATATTTCGGGGAATACGCGAATCTTGGGGAATACTTATTTGATGGGGAATACCGGCTTCGGAACAACTTCACCGGCTTATTTTATGGATATTAATGGTGGTAATTTACGGATTGCATCATCTACTATTTTGCAAAATGCATATAATTATCCGCCATATAATATAACAAATGGTTCAACCAGCACATATAGTAATTATGTATATGTTGTATTCACTTCATCTGATACAATTATATTCCCAAATACTACCAAGATTGGATATTTAGTTATTGGTGGCGGAGGCGGAGGTGGAGGAGGTGGAAATGGTGTATATGGACGAGGAGGTAATACAGGCGATATATCTTTTTGTTTATTATCAAATAGTAATGTAAGTTTAACTAGTAGAACATCATATACTATTACAATTGGTTCAGGGGGGGTAAGTGGAAACGGACAACAAGGCAGTCAGGGGGTGCCTACCAGTATTGGGTCAGTAGTAGTAGCTAATGGTGGTATAGCAGGGAATACATATACTACTCAAAATAGTAATGGAAGTATTGTGAACCAGAATTCATTTAATGGAACTATTACAGATGGACCATATACATCGCAATCAATACCTATCGTTGGAGTTGGTGGAAATAGTTCTACGACTAGTCCAATTGTTGGACCCGCAAATACGGGTAGTGGTGGTGGTGGTGGAGGTGGTAATATTACTACAGGAACAGCTAGCTCATTTCAAATAAGTGCTACTACTTCTGGTGCAACTTTGACTTTATCAACTTCATTTGCCCAAGGCGGTGCGTTGGCGGTTGGTCAAGTTCTAAAATTGGCGTCTACATATTTATGCACTATTACTGCTTATACTGCAGGTGCAACCACTGCTACCGTATACCCTGCTCCTACTGCTATAGCGACAGCTACTTATAATAATATTACGGTTACAACGGGTGGAACCTTTAATATAACCGCTAGTATATCAAACGCTTCAAATAATTTTACAGTAACTTATCCTATAACAAATGGGGCAATAATCGTTGGCCAATCTATATCAGGCACAAATATACCTGCTAATACAATAATTTCAACATTTATTTCTGGGTCTAATAATAGTGGACAATATGTATATACATTATCCGCTAATGCTACTGCAAATAATACTTCTGCATCATTAACTATAACCAATTTATCACCCACAATTGTTACATATAGTGCTACTACTGGTGCCCAAGGTGGGTCAGGTATTGTTATTTTATATTATCAGTTAACAAATTATCAAAAACAGACGAGTATAAATTTGGATACGTATGTTAAAACAAATTCGGCATCATCAATTGTGGCTATAGATAACGGGTATGGGTCAAATGACGTTATAGTAAATACGACTGCACAAGCTGCTTTTAATACCTCATATACCACTGTATCACAAGAACGAATGCGTATTACTGCATCGGGTAATGTGGGTATTGGGACATTTTCCCCTCAATATTTGGTAGATATTTCTGGAAATACTCGCATTTCTGGAAATACTCGCATTTCTGGAAATACATTATTAATGGGTAATGTAGGAATAGGCACGACTTCACCGGCGTATTTTGTAGATATTGTAGGAAATACCCGAATCTTGGGAAATTCGTATTTGATGGGCACAAATGTAGGTGTCGGAACAACGAGCCCTCAATATCCATTAGATATTATGGGAAATACCCGAATCTTGGGAAATTCGTATTTGATGGGCACAAATGTGGGTGTTGGGACAACTAATCCTCAATATTTGATGGATATTAATGGCGGTAACTTGCGCATTTCATCTTCTTTGATTTCGCAAAGCGCGTATAATTTACCAGTAACTTCTTCTGTTAGCCCGATTACATATATTAATATAAATAGTAGTGCTTATGCATATATGGTTTTTACACAAAGTGGAACAATTACTTTTCCCACTAATACTCAAATTGGATATTTAATTGTTGGTGGTGGGGGTGGTGGTGGAGGATATGGTAATTCTAGTGGTATTGGATATGGTGGCCCTGGAACTGCTGGTAATATAATTTTGCAACCATTGTCTACTTCCACAACATCATTAAATGGTGCTATACAAATAAATATAGGGTCTGGAGGGGTTCAAAGTTCTAATCCTAGTTCAGGCAATAATGGTGCAAATACTACAATTACACAAGGAGCAACTATAATAAAAACAACATCTAATGGACAAAATAATTATGGTATAGGTGGTATTTATACTTCAGGGTCAATTGGGTCAGCTAGTAGTAATACAAATAATAATATTGCTACATTAAATGATATTAATCAATCTAGTTCTACAACAAATGGATATGGTGGTGCTGGCGGTTATCTTACAAATGGAACAATAACAAGTTATTCGTTTTATACTACAACATCTACTCCTAATTCAACATCATTCACTGGAAATATAGCTATTAGTAGTGGCTCATTAACATTAAGTTCATCTTTTCCAGGCGGCGAATTAGCTGTCGGACAATTAATAAATAATAATTGTGTAATATTAAATGTGACTTCAAGCACAACTGCTACAGTATATCCAACAAATATAAATCTAACAATAAGTAATAATATTTCTGTTAGTAATGGAGCTAGCACATTTACTGCTAATATAACTTTTGGAGGCACAAAAAGTTTACCAACAATGACTGTAATTACTGCTAATCCAATATATCCTATTATTGTTAATCAAACATTTACGTACTCGGGCACTACATTTACTATAACTTCTATAACTTCTTCTCCCCCTTTATATTTTGTAGTATATAGTTTATCTGCTAACCACCCATTGAATGCTACATTAAGTGATTCTAACAAAAATGTTACTATAACTAGAACACAACCTACTTTTACAAAATATACATATAACTTTTATAATGCTAATCCAGGAAATGCGGGTTCAAATGGCTTTGCACTCATATATTATCAATTGACTAATTACAACAGACAAACGAGCATTGGCCTAGATACATATATAGCATCAAATCCCGCATCATCCATTGTCGCCATAGATAATGGTTTTGGTTCAAATGATGTTATTGTGAATACGACTAATCCGGCAACATATAATGCAACATATAATCCTGTATCACAAGAACGTTTGCGTATTACTGCATCGGGATATGTCGGTATTGGAACAAATTCACCACAATATCCTTTGGATATTTATGGAAGTACACATATTGATGATAATTTGCAAATAGAGGGTGTATTAACAGTTAATAACGATTCAACAATATATGGTAATACAAATATAGGGTCATTGTTGAATGTAATTGGTGCAACTACACTTTCGTCAACATTAGGTGTAACTGGTGCAACTACACTTTCGTCAACATTAGGTGTAACTGGTGTAGCTACACTTTCTTCCGTGGTAGTAACTGGAACAGCAACTATAGGCACAACATTGGGAGTAACTGGCGCAACTACACTTTCGTCAACATTAGGTGTAACTGGTGCAACTACACTTTCATCAACATTAGGTGTAACTGATGCAACTACACTTTCTTCAACATTGAATGTAGCTGGAAATACATTTTTAATGAAATATGTCGGTATTGGAAAAACAAACCCATCATACGATTTGGATGTTTCTGGAACTATCTATACAAGTAAGGATATAAACATAAATGGTTTAACTGTGGGCAAAGGGGGTAATACTGTAGCAAATAATACTGCATTCGGGTATCAAGCATTAAATGTGAATACATCTGGTTATCATATTACTGCGATTGGATATCAAGCAGCTTTAGCAAATACAACAGCTCAGGATGGTGTGTTTATTGGATATCAAGCTGGTTATAAAAATACTACTGGTTATCAAAATACAGTGGTTGGAGCTGCTGCTGGATTAGATAATACCACTGGTAATTTGAATACTTGTATTGGATATCAAGCTGGACAATCTAATACAACTGGTAGTAATAACACGTTTTTAGGATACTTATCTAAAAACCCAAATAATTTTAGTTCTTCAACTGCTATAGGGTATAATTCACAGCTTACTGCGAGTAATCAAATCATGTTGGGAACTGCTACCGAAACGGTTGTTTGTCCAGGAACAACAATAATTAGCAATAGTAATTCAGTGGGACTTCTTTCCAACTTCATGTACGGTTGGCAACATACAGGTCAATTACTTGTAACAATCCCACCATCAAATAATATAATAAATCCATCTCGCTCTGGTTCAGCTAATATAACTGATGCATGTAAATTAACTATAGCATTATCTACCGATGGATTTGGAATATTACAAGTTAACCAATCAGGCACTGGCTATAATCCATTAATGTTAAATCCAGCCGGTGGATCTGTAGGTATTAATATGACGACAAATCCAGCATCTGCATTACATGTAAATGGCGTGACTACATCTACATCATACAATGCAACCTCCGATTATCGTATCAAAGAAAATGTTGAACCATTAGACTCTCATTTTACCGTAGATAATTTACGTCCAGTTCAATATGATAATACTTCTTCAAAACAACATGCAATCGGGTTCATCGCCCATGAAGTCCAAGAACATTATCCATTCTTGGTAGATGGTGAAAAAGACGGCGATAAAACGCAATCTCTCAACTATAATGGATTAATTGGAATCTTGGTAAATGAAATACAATTATTGAAGAAAACTGTCCAAGAAATGAAAACTAAAATAGATTCATTAGAAAAATCAGTATAACCTACAATAATAATAATAATATTCATATTTTATGACTGCTATAGTCGTCATAAAATATTCTATAGGCCTAAGATAAGGCCTAAGATAAGGCCTAAGATAAAATCTAAGCCAAATTCAAATTGAAAGAAATCGCCGTATCACTAGACAATGCATCATCATAATATTTCGGCGTATTTACTACAAATCGGTCATTCGCACTTAAACATATCGCACTCGGTATAGAAACTGCGCCTATCTTGGGATTTGCACTTACTGCATATCCCCCCGTCGTAAATAAAGTCATATTATTCGGTGCCCCGTACCACGTCAATCCATTATAGCTATAAGCAACCGTATTACCTCCGGTGCCTGCAGCTACCCATCTCTGCGTATTCCACATTACATCAGCCCCCGATGCAGTAAAAGTCACATTCCCTCTACCCGTCCAGCTAATCCCATCCGCACTCGTCGCCACAGTATTCGCAATACACGTTCCCACAGCCACGGCAACCTGTCCGTTCCAAAATATAGAATTACACGATACGCCCATTATTATACCTGATGGGGATGCAGTCCATCCCGATGAACCCGCCGAATTCGTGCTATATCCAAATACATTCGTTCCTGTGCCCAATGCTCCACCGACCGACCATTTATTCGCCATCCACCTAACCGCATTCACCGACTGTTTTATTAATGTATTCCCAAGACCAGACCATCCGGTCGCCGGATTCGCATTTGTGCAATACGCCAATGTATTCATGCTGCCTTGGCCGCCCGCGACCCATGCCTGTCCCGACCAATCGGCGACTAGACCACTTACATCAAATATAGTTTGGCCTATGCCCGTCCATGTTTTACCATCGGCACTCGTCGCCATCGTATTCCCGCCCGAACCGAGTGCGAGCCAATATTGTCCTGACCATGATATTCCATATCCAGCAGTAGAGAAAACGGTTTGACCCAAGGCCGTCCAGATTAAACCGTCCGGACTATAAGCCAAGGTATTGGTCCCCGACCCCACGGCAACCCATATTAATCCATTCCATTTCACATGATTACATGCTACCGAGAAAATGGCCGAACCGAGCGATTTATAATTGATTCCATCTTGGCTATACGCCATGGTATTATAGGTCCCCATACCACCCACGATTGTGGGTTGCACAATATTCACAGTTCCAATCTGCGGATTAGTCCATATAATAGCATTCCCATTTTGCGACGAATTGACTACACTGGTCCAATTTGTTCCATCATAACTATATCGTATTGTGCTAGAATTAGTATTTAATACAAAAGTTAAGCCATTCCATGTCCCGCCCAAATAATTATATGTTTGCCCTCCACCTACTGCGGTCCATGTTATTCCATCATAACTTACCAAGATTCCGGGAGTAGATGTGTTTGGCGGTGCAGTCGCGATGACCCAGGTGGACGAACCGTTCCATATAATAGATTGTATAGGACCATTTGACGCGATTTGTCTCGTAGTCCAAGAGACGCCATCCGGACTTTGGTTCAAAATCGTAGGCACCGTTCCCGCGGGGCCTGGGGGTCCGCCACACAAGAAATACGCCCCATTCCATTCTACAGGTCCGCCACCCAAAGCATTCGGTGCAATGGCCGGTGCGGCCCAGTTGATTCCATCTGCACTATACATTAATACATTGCCTGCCGCAACTGTGCCTGATGCGACCCATATTGAACCCGACCATACTAAGCCATTGCATGTTCCTGAGCCATTAAAATATATAGACCCAGTTGGAGTCCAATTGCATCCGTCATATGAATATTGTAATTCTTGGCTCGTGGTTGATGAACCGCCCAATAACCATTGGGTTCCATTCCATTTTATAATATTCGGCAACGTATTTGTGAACCGATTCACTATATTTGCAGAAAAGTCGGTCGTCGCCTTGAAAATATTCCCCGATTGACCGGCGAAAACGTAATATGTTCCATTCCAACCGACTGCATTGGATGCTTGGGAAATTGCGGGAATGGCCGACCAAGATTGTCCATTATTATATGATATTGTATTACCGGTAATAGTCATATTTTGGGGGAAATATACGGTATGTGGTTGAGTTAGTGTGCTATCGGCGACACATGCAATAGTCGTGAATATAGTGTTGGATGTCGGTGCTAGATTCCACGTAATACCATCATAACTATATGCGATGCGATTAGTCGTATCTTGGGAACATGCGATGAATTTATTGTCTAACCATTTCACGCTTTTATAATATCCACCGGCGGTTCCGAATATTGCGGTGCCCAAGCCTGACCATGAGAGTCCATATATATCACTACTATAAGCCAATGAATTACCGGTAGAATTTGTAGTAATACATCCTAATGCGACAATACGGGTGCGATTTGTAGCCAAGCCAGTAACACTTTGTGTGATGGGACAAGTGACTGTTGTCCAAGAAGTTCCATTATTTGTGCTATATGCTAATACACCGGCAGTGCCCGTGGTTCCTCCGGCTAACCATACTGCCCCAGTCCATAATATTGTATTACATTGACTTGTGAAAATAGTAGAACCGCCCAAGCCTGTCCAGTTGATTCCGTCTGAACTAATCGCGATTTTATTGGTGGTCGCATCTGACCCTGCTAACCAATATTGTCCAGACCAGCCGAGTCCTACACCGCCATTTGTGAACCCGGTAAACATGCCCGTGCCGCAACCTGACCAATTAATTCCATCATAACTATATGCGATGTTATTTGTAGCAGTGCCTGTTGCGACAAACATTTTCCCATTCCATATAATATGATTACAACTAGTTGAAAAAATAGAAGTTCCCAAGCCTGTCCAATTAATCGCATCGTAACTATACGCCAATGTATTGGTGCCTTGTCCTCCTGCAACTAATATATAACCATTCCAAGCGAAATCATTGATAAGTGTAGAAAACGTAGTTGCACCTTGATTATACCATTTTATACCATCATTACTAAAAGCCATTGTATTACCCGCGGTTCCACCTGCGACATATCTTATTTGCGGATTTTTACCAAAAGTATATGTTGTTGGATAAGTATTATATCCATTATTACGGGCATAATAATTCGCATAACTATCACGAATGACCGTTGTCGTTGGTATTGTCTTGGTAAAAATGGTATTTGGAACTGTTAACCGGTCAGTAATATCAAATGTGGGCGTCGGCATATTAACAGTTTGATATGCGAATAATATACTTTGTCCTGTGAGGCCTATCGGTCCAGTTAACCCTTGACCAGTTGGACCCGTTTGACCCGTTTGTCCCGTTTGCCCGATTGGGCCAGTCACATTTTGACCCGTTGGGCCGGTTGAACCTGTGGTTGATAGCCCTGTAGGACCTGTAGGGCCGGTTTGACCAGTGGGACCCGTTGGGCCAGTTGAGCCGGTTGAGCCAGTTGAACCGGTTTGACCGGTTGGTCCAGTTGGTCCAGTTTGACCGGTTGAACCAGTAAAGCCGGTAGGTCCCGTAGGTCCCGTATTGCCTGTTTGACCAGTAGGTCCTGTAGGTCCGGTTTGACCAGTTGGACCCGTTGGTCCAGTGGGACCTGTGGGTCCCGTGATTCCGGTAGGACCCGTTGGACCGGTTTGACCTGTTGGTCCTGTTGCACCAGTATTACCTGTAGGGCCTGTGGGGCCAGTAGGACCAGTTGGACCAGTCGAACCAGTAGGTCCGGTATAGCTTGTAGGACCAGTAGGTCCAGTTGAGCCAGTTGATCCAGTTGGACCAGTTGAACCAGTTGGTCCAGTTACACCCGTTTGTCCAGTA
>Ga0209499_1001323_pt1 | contig 17384 bp, 10 predicted proteins | sample C_130208_EF_Meta_FD_187306 | JGI IMG/M metagenome (GOLD analysis project Ga0209499, IMG submission 187306) | Freshwater microbial communities from Lake Croche, Canada to study carbon cycling - C_130208_EF_MetaG (SPAdes) (version 2) | ecosystem: Environmental > Aquatic > Freshwater > Lake...
TATATCCCAAACACCGCTGAAACTGCCTTTCTAGGTATGATTGACGGACTTGAAGATCATTTGGCCAAAGAAAGAAAGAAAGCCATCATGGATGGTATTTTGTTCGAGGAGGAATTAGAAGAATTATTGACTTTTAGGCCTCGAGTTGAAAAACTTATTTCCAAAAATGCAAAGGTTAGAACTTTCATTGCGAGTGACGACCAACGAGACGACATGGTATCGCATGTCTATGATACGACCTATGAAGTCATCAATAAGGGCGTTGATTCAGTCGTGTTAATTGATGATTCTATTGTTCGAGGAACCACCTTAGAAAAAAGCATTTTAAGTCTTTTAGATAAACTTTCCCCTAAAAAAATCGTGATTGTTTCCTCGGCTCCCCAAATCAGGTATCCCGATTGTTATGGCATAGACATGTCTAAAATGAAGGATTTTGTTGCATTTAGAGCTGCATTAGCCTTATTAAAGGAACGAGGGCTTGAACATATTTTAGATGAAGTGAATTTAAAATGTTTAGTGGCTCTAGAAAATGGCACCGCTAGCTCAGAAAACTTCGTAAAAGCTATTTATGAGCCATTTACCAATGAGGAAATTTCAAATAAGATTGCTGAAATAGTGAAACCCAAGCATCTACAAGCAGAGGTTTCCGTGATCTATCAAACCGTGGAAAATTTAAATGTCGCCTGTCCTAAGCATTTAGGTGATTGGTATTTTACTGGAAACTTCCCAACTCCAGGTGGTAATCAGGTGGTCAATAAAGCCTTTGTGAATTTTATGAAGGGAGTAGAAGTGAGAGCTTATTAATTTTAAGGCCAACGATCAATACCGGAATTTTCAAATTTAGAATCTGTAAATTTTAAGTTCCCATTCGTCAAAAGGGTAATTGGAAAGAAGACAATAACTAAAATGTGAAAATGACATATCAATTAGTTTTCGCAATTATTGATCGGTCTATTGTTTAATAGGCAACAATGACCGCACCGCGAATAGTCTGAGTACCTTTCTCTGGAAAATCAACTGCCTTGTATTGAACAACCCAAGCATAGGAATCTTGAGGAACTCTTAGCCCATTGGACTTCCCATCCCATTGAAGATCGGAGGATCCAGATTTGAAAAATATCATTTCACCCCAACGGTTAAAAATTTGTAAACTTAAAATTTCGACACGTTTAGCGACTTTAGGTACCGGGGAAAAATAATCATTTTTGCCATCCCCATTAGGTGTGAAAATGCTGGGAGCAATAATAACAGGCTCACATTTATCAGAAACGGGAAACGTATTATTCATAACACAATTATCTTTATCGGTTATTTTTACTAGGTATTTTCCATCCGCCTTTATCAAAATTTGATTCAAGGTATTTATAGAACTAAGCGAGGGTCCAGACCATTCGAATTTCAAATCTTTCATGCTCGAATTCAATTGGATAAGAAATGGAACGGGACTATCCATGCAAATTGAAAAGTCTTTTTGAGGCATCACATATTTATTCTCCAAAAAATTTACTTTGGTGGATACCCTCACAGAACATTTGGTGGCTGTATCTGTGAGAACTAATGACAAATCCCCTCCTGGAGATATAAAGGTCGCAGTGGGGGTTTTGTCTCCATTGCTCCAGTTATATTGCAGATTTTTTGAAACTGGCGCAGTAGTTAATTTAATTTTAGCATCTGTCTTACAAATACGATTGTACTCCGCGTCTAGGGTAACGGGTTTTAAAACCACAATATCAAATTGCTGAGCATCCATTAAATAATCCCTCACACAACTATTGGTTATTGCCGCGGTGATTACATAAGTATCAGATGTGGCAAAATCATATTTTAGCTCCGCACCCGTGTAAGTAAAAATTGGATTTTTAGTGTCTAAAGGAACCAAAATTCCAGTTTTAGGATCTGGAAATGGGCTCAATGTCGTTTTATATATCTTCCAATCGATGCGGTCATTATTTAATGGATCGCAAAGTTTTTGCGAAACAGTGAATTTAAAGGTAGTGCCTTCACAAGTTTGCGTGATAGACGGTGGATTTTGCGGGGTCTGAGGGAATGGGATTGTCGGCGGTAATCCTAATTGGCTCGTCGCCCCCGATGGCAAAGTAATCGGATTTCCTGAAGCATCTACGCCAAATCCATTTCGGGTAAAATTAGCCATAATGGTGGGATCCCCTTTGGCAGTCACTAAATTATTTAATCCTTTAATTTTCCCAAGGATATTACTGCCTTGAAAAGCAGCAAAAATAATGGCATGATTAATGGGATCAATCTGCAGCGCCCCCACCTTTTCTGAACCTGAGTAAACAACTTGCTTGCTCGCTAGTGTTTTTACCGCGTCTTTACTGGATATATCAAATTGCAGTATTTGAGAATCAATTGAGCCTCCATTGCCTTGCATAGAAACATAGAGCACGCTGTCATTGGGTGAAAACTCCACTCCATATAAAGCAGGTGGGCTGATTCCTAGATCTAGCGTGAATGATAAGGTCGATTTTCCAGTGGATTTATCGTAATCATAAATATCTACCTTGTTGTTCGGTGGACCGGGAATCGTGATGGCTAATTTAGTCGAGTTGGGCGATGAGATTTTGGTATTGCCCGTTGACCCGGCCGCTGCAGAAATACTGGTACCTGATTTTGTAACCACGGGAGCTGAAATACCAGAGGGGGATACTTTAAAAATTCGGGTACTCGTGCTAGTGGCCATAGGATCCGCATCTTGGGTGACAAGCCAATAAAACCCATTGCCTCCATCGGTAGCTAAAATCCTTGAAGTACTGGGAACAGGACTTAAAATTTCATTTAAAAGAGAGATTCCGCCCTTCCCTTTATTCATTTTCATGTCCACGATGCTATAAAAAATCAAATTTTCACCTTTCGCATTTTTGTGGAGTGTAAAAACATAATATTCGGCTTGGCATCCCTTACAGGTCGACTTAGGAATGATGGTAACTCCCTGTGAATTGGTGGGATCTCCATTTAAAATTTTGGTCGGATCGATGGGGTTATTGGACTTGTCAAAAACCTTTTGACCGTCCGTGTAAAAAATAAGGCCATTTGACATGGTTGGATCCTCCATTTTGGCCACTCCATTGGGGGCATTAATTTTACTGGTTCCTAAGGTCGGGTTATCGGGTGAACCGGTGAATAAAATGGAGGCCCCCTCTCCAAGAGGCCATGCCTTCATGAATTTAGATATGTTTTTATCGGGATCCCGTTCCCCGCAAATTTTGATTTGCATTTTGGCTTCGGCGGTACAGCCAGAAACTCGATCGGTAATTTTAACTGAGTAACATCCTGAGTCGCGAACCTTAATCGTATCTGTTGTTTTTCCACTGGGATACCATAAAACATCGATGGGATAATTCGGTTTTCCCACTTTGCCAAAAGCATTTAATTCCACTAATTGCCCATCACAAATAGTCTTGGTTGTATCCTTATCATCCTTTCCCAAGTAAATATAAGGAAGTTGGCCTACTGTGAAGTTTTGAAATTTTGTAGTCGACGTAGTTCCGCTTGTCAAAGTCAAAGTCACTTTTTTAACCCCAGGAGTGCAATATTGATGAGAACCCGTACGCTGAGTAGATGTATTAGTGGGTGAACCCGGTTCGCCAAAATCCCAAAAATAATTAGTTCCCACAGGCATGTCTACGGCCCAATCGAACACTGTTGCCAAGTCGCTAGACGGAGTCATGGTACAATTCGCGCATTGGGTAATGCAATTATTTCGAATGACGATTTGACTAAACGAAATATGACTAATCAATAACCAAGAGAGCAGGAAAGGAAGTTTACGCAGCATGGTGGAAAAATGATTAAGCAACACAAATTAAGTCATTTTATTGGTTTTTGAAAAGCTAAGGGTTAAATTGCGAGGCTAAACGCAAAATTATGAGAAAAATCTCTTTGATTTTTTCATGTTTATGTACCCTTACCTTCAGCCCTTGGGTTGTTCGTGGACAGGATCCTACATTGTCACAATTTTACGCGGCACCTCTATTAATTTCTCCGGCCTTTGCGGGAGTTAGCCAAACTTCCAAAGTTAATTTCAATCATCGTAATCAGTGGCCTAATTTGACGGCCAATTATCAGTTTTCATCTTTGACAGCTGATATCAGTGTGGCTAGTATTAATAGTGGATTTGGGTTTATTGCTACCACTGACAAACAATTTTCTAATTTAAAGACAACCACATTAGGGCTCCAATATGCATACCATTTGACATTAGCGCCTGAAAGTTCCGTTTCATTTGGCATGGAGGGCGCTTATGTGAATAGAGGAATTGATTATTCGAGTTTGGTATTTGGGGACCAAGTAAGTTCCTTGGTTAATGGAGGTAGTTTAGGTACTTCGACAGATCCAATATTGAACCAATTTAAACCGAATGCCAATTATGTAGACTTGTCGACCGGCGCTTTATTTAATTTAAAAAACACCTGGTTAGGGGTATCGGCGCATCATTTAAATGCTCCTAATAAATCTCTGCTTAATGGATCAGATGATATTTTACAGACTAAATATAGTGTCCAACTAGGGACAAAAATATTATTTGAGGATTCCTATTATGAGCAAAATTCCGCGAGTGAGCGAAATAGGGAGAAGAGTATTAGTCCAGTCATGCACTATAAACATCAGGGAACCTTTGACCAAATGGATTTGGGGGCTTATTTAACCTTATCGCCTTTAGTGATCGGAGCTTGGTATCGAGGAATACCCTTGAAGAATAACAGTAGCGCATCTAGTAGAGAGTCCATTGTGGCCCTATTGGGATACAGACAGGATAATTTCTCCATAGGTTATTCGTATGATATGACTATTTCCAATTTAGGATTACCATCGGGTGGGGCGCATGAAATATCGATTGCTTATTTATTTGACTTAGCTATGTCGATCAAAAAACCCTTATTAAAAATTAAGCGTAACATTTCTTGCCCTAAATTTTAAATTAGTCAACCTTGAAACAAGTAGTTGGCCCACCAAACATGGACAAGAACAAAAAAATGAATAAATTTGCTTGTATTTTTTACCCACATATGAATAAAATGAGATTTTCGAAAATCCTTTTGCGTCCAATATTTTTATCACTAGTTTTCATGTTGGCCCTCACGGCAAATTTATCCCTAGCACAAACTCCGGGCATGCCTAAACGAAATGTGGATGATTTAACGGACGATGAGATTGCCATGTTTTTAGAAAGAGCACAGTCGAGTGGTTTGACAGAAGCGCAAATTGAAAAGGCTGCGTTGACTCAAGGTTATACAGCGGCTGATGTTGCCAAAATGAGAGATAGAATTGCCGCATTCAATCAAAAAGATCCATACGATAAAAATAATAAGTCGGAAGAAAATAGTCAAATTCCGTCTAAAGCTATTCCACCAACAAATGCAAGGGGTGGACAAACGAATACAACGGAAAGGAGAAATATCAACCTTGAGAATAATATAAAGCCAAGTGACAGTAATTCGAACAATGATAATTATGAAAAGGAAACTCCGCTAACTTTAGAGGAAAGAAAGTTGCTAGCTAACCCTTTGAATATATATAACGATAGTTTGGTCGTTGTCTACAATAAATTAAAAGCTAGAACCTCCAAGTTTTTAGACAAAAAGATTTTTGGTGCGGATTTATTTAATAATAAAAATTTAACATTTGAGCCCGATATGCGTATCGCCACTCCTAAAAGCTATCAATTAGGGCCTGATGATGAATTAGACATTCATATTTTTGGTGATGTGTTAGATAACTTCAAAGTAAAAATAAGCCCGGAAGGGACGGTTAAAATTTTAAATTTAGGACCAATCTACATCAACGGCTTGACCGTGGACGAAGCGGCGGTAAGAATTGTTAGTCGGCTGCGCCAACTCTATCAAGGCCTAAATAAACCAGGAAGTGGATCATCTGCTCAGGTAACTTTAGGAATTGTGAGGAGTATCAAAGTTACTTTGACTGGAGAAGTTAGGCAACCTGGAACCTATACCGTATCATCTTTAGCAACGGTATTTAATGCCTTATATTTAGCCGGTGGTCCAAGCAATAATGGTTCCTATCGAAATATTCGTGTCATCAGAGGAAACAAAGTTATTCGAACTTTAGACTTATATGATTTTCTTTTAAGGGCTGACCAAAAAGATAATATCCATCTTCAAGACCAAGATATCATTCGGATAGCAGATTATGAGAACCGAATTGAAATGTCGGGCGAGATAAAGCGTCCGATGTTATTTGAATCTATCAAAGGGGAAACCTTTAAAGATGTCATTAGATTTGCTGGTGGCTTTACTGAGAAGGCATATACCTACATGATCAATGTGCAAAGAAACACGTCTAGGGAATTGAAATTAATAAATATTACCCAGGATGAAGTAGCTACATTCTTACCTCAAAATGGAGATAAATATGTTGTTGGAGCTATTATTGAACGCTTTGAAAATAAAGTAGAAATTCAAGGAGCGGTATTTAGGCCAGGCATGTATGCCTTAGAAACTGGCTTGTCTAGTGTCAAAGAATTAGTTAAAAAAGCAGAAGGATTGAGAGAGGATGCGTTTATGAGTCGGGCCACTTTAACCAGAAGAAAAGAAAATTTTGACCCGGAAGTCTTGTCTTTTGACTTAGGCAAAATTCTAAGAGGAGAAGTAGCCGACATTAATTTACAAAGAGAAGACGTTTTAAATGTCTATTCAATCGGAAGCCTACGGGAGAAACGATTTGTCAATATCTTAGGAGAAGTTAATGAGCCAGGAGAATTTGAGTATAAGGAAGGAATGAAAGTGGGTGATTTAATTTTATTAGCTAAAGGTTTCAAAGAATCTGCTAGTTTTTCCAATTTAGAATTGGCTAGGAGGATTATCAATCATGGAAATGGGGATTTATTGACCAATAAAATTGAAATTTTCACATTCGAAATTGACGGAAATTTAAATCTATCTAACAGGGGTAGCCAGTTGGAATTGAAACCATTTGACATCATTTCAATTCGTATAGCACCAAACTATGAGGAACAAAGATCGGTGAAGGTTTTAGGAATGGTTAATTATCCAGGAAGTTATGCTATTCAAAACAATAAGCAACGAATTTCAGATTTACTCATAAGGTCTGGAGGTCTAAGAGAAGAAGGGTATTTGGAAGGAGCCAACTTGACCAGAAACTCAACAATTGTTGGCGTCAACCTAAAGGAAATTATTAAAAACCCAGAATCCCAAGAGAATTTGTTGTTGATGGCGGGTGATCAATTATCAATTCCTAGGCTACAACAAACCATCAAGCTTTCAGGTGGTGTTCAAAATCCATTAGCTGTATCGTATAAGGAAGGTTTTACACTCAGAGACTATGTGTCAGAAGCTGGGGGTTATGTGGATATTGCTGACAAAAAACATGTCTATGTGAAATATGCCAATGGCATCTCCAATAAGGTTAAAAAATTCTTGATATTTAATAAAAATCCAATAATTACACCTGGATCTGAAATTGTCGTACCTAACCTTCCTCAAGGTTTGAAAAAGGGTCTGACTGCGGCGGAAGCAATAGGGTTAGCGTCGAGCCTGGTCTCCGTTTCCTTTGCGATCATTACATTAGTTAATAATTTACCAAAATAAATTTCATGTCAAACAAAGAGAATCCCATTTCTAGGCCATTACAAGACGACGAAATTTCATTCAATTTTGGTGAAATTTATGGCGCATTGAAGAAATATAAAATTCTGATAGCTACCACTGCTTTCATCTTTGCCGTTTTAGGAGCTATCTATTCATTAACCCTGAGTAGCGAATATGAAGCCAGCGTTCGATTAGTTTCGGAAACCCCAGAAGGCGGAAAAAGTATTGGAGGAGGTGGCTTTGGTGGACTTTCCTCACTGGCTAATCTCGCGGGCATCAATTTAGGAGGCATGACAGGAACAGATGCCATTCAACCCACAATGTATCCAAACATTGTGCAATCTATCCCATTTTTACAAGAATTAACTAATGCCAAAATTTATAATCCAAAAATTAAAAAGTGGCAATTGATCAAAGAATATTTACAGGAAAAAACGGCAAATGCTCCACTCCAATTATTTTCTAAAGAAGAAGATCTAACCGAGCAGTTTGACAAAGATTTGAAAAATGTTATTATTCCCTTGAATAATGGAGAAAAAATAGATATCATCAACATCGGTAAAAAGGAGGCTGGTTCATTAAAAAAACTAAAGTCTTACATATTAGTTGAAATTGACAAGAAAACCTCATTAATAGTAATTAAATGTACATTGCCTGACCCAGTCATTGCAGCTAATTTAGCCAGTATAGTTCAGAATCAGTTGACCAGGTACGTCATTAATTATAGAACCGAAAAAGTAAAAAAAGATTTAGCATTTTTAACTTTAAGACAAGCAGAATCTAGAAAACGCTATGATCAAGCCTTATTTACTTATTCAAATTATAAAGATCAAAATAGAAACAAATTTTTAAATGTGGCAAAAACGCAAGAAAAAAAGCTGCAATACGAGGTGGATTTAGCTTTTAACTTATACTCAAGTTTAACTAGTCAAATGAGTGAGTCGCAAATACGTGTTCAAAAAGAGACTCCCATCTTTAAGGTTTTAGAACCAGCACAAGTGCCACTTACTAGATCAAGCCCAAAACGAAGTTTAATAACCATCGGTGCTATGTTTATTGGGATATTTGTCTCCCTAATAATCGTGTTCTTAAAATCAGTGAATCTATAGAGCTTTTAGTTTAATGCGGCATTTCCTTTTGGATCAAGCTAAAGGTCTAGTTAAAAAATTGACAATCTGCAATTTCTTCCAAACAGGCTTTAAAAATCTAGTGAAATGGGTGTAATTTAAATTAGGTAGCCTCAAGCCTAAAACAGAACCATAAAAAAAGGCCAAATCGTTGATTTGGCCTTTTAATTTAAAACTATCTTCTTATTTTAAAGTACGTTTCACTTCCTTCATTTCATAACACTCTAAATTATCTCCTACCTCTAAATCATTGAAGTTCTTGACAGACAATCCACACTCATAGCCAAACTTGACTTCCTGCACATCATCCTTAAATCTTTTCAATGCTGATATGTCACCATCATGAATCACCACAAAGTCACGAATAACCCTAATTTTATGTGCTCGCTTCACCGTTCCATCTAGGACATAACAACCAGCCACCGTACCAATTTTAGTAATTTTGAATACATCCCTCACCTCGATATTCGATGTGATTATTTCTTCGAAAGTAGGCGCCAACATACCCTCCATCGCGGCCTTGATTTCGTCAATAGCCTGATAGATAATGGAATAATTGCGAATTTCAATTTGCTCATTCTCTGCTAATTTTCTTGCATTTTGAGAAGGTCGAACTTGGAATGCAATAATGACCGCATCCGATGTGGACGCTAAGGCCACATCTGACTCAGAAACCTGTCCCACCCCTTTGTGAATAATTCGAACTTGGACTTCCTCGGTCGACAACTTCATTAACGAATCCGACAAAGCCTCCACAGAACCGTCCACGTCACCTTTTACAATGACGTTTAACTCTCTAAAAGTTCCAATCGCCTTCCGACGACCAATTTCCTCTAAGGTGATATGCTTGCGTGTACGCAAGGTCTGCTCACGTAAAATTTGCTCTCTTTTATTGGCAATCTCACGCGCCTCACGCTCATTTTCTAAACATAATAATTTATCTCCCGCTTGCGGCGCTCCATTCAATCCTAATACCTGGACCGGAGTCGAAGGACCCGCCTTCTTGATTTTTTGACCATAATGATCAAACATCGCCTTAACACGGCCATAATTATCACCGGCCAACATCATATCTCCGATTTTCAGCGTACCCGCTTGAATCAACAATGTAGTTACATATCCGCGACCCTTATCTAATTCAGCCTCAATCACCGTACCTACTCCCTTTTTATTTGGATTAGCTGTTAACTCAAGCAATTCAGCTTCTAATAATACTTTTTCCAACAAATCATTAATACCTAAACCAGACTTTGAGGAAATTTCTTGACTTTGGTATTTTCCGCCCCAATCTTCCACCAACATATTCATAGCAGCCAACTCCTCACGCACCTTGTCTGTGTTGGCCCCATCCTTATCCACTTTAGAAAAAGCAAAAATAATAGGAACCCCAGCCACCATCGCATGATTAATTGCCTCCTTGGTTTGTGGCATGACCGAGTCATCCGCCGCAATCACAATAATAACAATATCCGTTACCTTAGCCCCACGTGCACGCATGGCCGTAAATGCCTCGTGTCCGGGAGTATCTAAAAACGTAACCTTTTTACCCGAATCCGTCTCCACAGAGTAGGCCCCAATATGTTGGGTTATCCCACCAGCCTCACCAGCCGCTACTTTAGCTCTTCTGATATAATCCAACAATGAAGTCTTACCATGGTCAACGTGTCCCATGATCGTAACGATGGGCGCACGTGGCAATAAATCTTCCGGCAAATCCTCCACTTCTATTTCAACCGCATCGATCTCCTCTTCAGCAGAAACAAAACTCACCTCAAAACCAAATTCATCCGCAATGACCGTAATTGCCTCCGCATCCAAACGCTGGTTGATCGACACAAACATACCCAAACTCATACATGTCGAAATCACCTCATTAACAGACACATCCATCAACGAAGCAAAGTCACTTGCCGAAATAAATTCTGTTACTTTTAAAACTTTTGCTTCTTCATCCTCAGCCATCAAACGCGCTTCCTCTGCCTCAGCTCGACCCTTACGCTTCTCTTTTCTTTTCTCAGCACCAAAACTTTGTTTGGCCGACGCACCTTGTAAACGCGCCATCGTAGCCTTAATTTGCTCCTGAATATCTTTATCTGATAACTCCTCTTTTGAGAGAGGCTTCGCTCCAGGAGTTGCTACTGCTGGTTTTTTACCAAAATCTTTTCCCTTATTTTGCGTGTTTCCGACAGAAGGTGCAGGACGATTTCCGCCTTCATTCGCCAACGGCTTTTTCTCATCCTTGATAATTCGCTTACGCTTATGCTTGTGCCCACCTCCTGAACGATCATTTTCAACCGGCAATTCAATTTTACCTAAAACGGTCAAACCACGCAAAGTCTCTCCTTTGGCTTCAATCAATTGAATATCAATTACTTCTGGCTCCGCTATGATGGGGGCCACAGGCTTGTCAACTTCCTTGACCGGCTCTTCAATTACTTTCTCAACAAGCGCCTCAACAGGGTTTTCTGTTGGAATAGGATCCGTTTTCTCTACCTCAGCCACTGGCTTAGGCGCTGGCTTCGCTGCCACCGGATGTCCTTTTTTATCTAAGTCGATTTTTCCTAAAACCGTTAAACCAATAAGCTTTTCTTCTTCTTTGGGCGAATCTAATTTGGGAACCTCTGCCGCGGGAATCTCTATTTTAGGAATCTCCATAACGGGCTCCTCCACAAGGGGTTCCACGACAACTGGTTTCTCCACAACAGGTTTTTCCACTACAGGCTCTGGCGTAGGTTCAGGCTTTTTCTCCTCAATTATAGGCTCAGGCGCCTTCTCAATGATGGGTTCTGCGACCGGAATTTCGGCAACAACCTCCAAAGGCTTAAGCACCTCATGTGTTTCTAAAAGTTGCTTCGCGCCAAATTCATTAGCCAATAAAGTCAAAAGCTCGAAATTTAATTTCGCGTTTGGATTGTTGTCGACTTTATGGCCCTTAGCAGAAAGAAACTGAAGGATCGTAGACGTTCCCACGTTTATTTGCTTTGCTACAAGGCTCAACCGCATTGTCTTTTCTTCTGCCATAAAAAATTAAATACTATAAAATAAAATTAATTTAATCTAAAACTTATTCAAACTCAGAACGTAAAATAGATAAAATATCCTCTATGGTTTCTTCTTCTAGTTCCGTTCTACGCTCTAGTTCTTCTTTAGATAAAGCTAATACTTGTTTTGCCGTATCTAAACCAATTTTATGAAGCTCCGCTAATACCCAAGCCTCAATCTCATTTGAGAATTCGGATAATTCAACATCCTCATCATCCAACTCATCTTTTGGTACATCACGGAAGACATCTATTTCATAACCGACCAACTTACCAGCCAATTTAATATTTTGTCCACCTCGGCCAATCGCCATGGAGACTTGATCCGAATTCAAAAACACAGAAATACGTCGGCGCTCCTTGTCAATCGTCATCGAATTCAACTTCGCAGGACTTAAGGTACGGGCAACCAACAATTCTAAATTTTCAGTAAAATTAATTACATCGATATTTTCATTTTGTAATTCACGAACAATGCCATGAATACGAGACCCTTTCATCCCCACGCAAGCTCCAACAGGATCAATTCGATCGTCATAAGACTCAACAGCTACTTTAGCACGCTCACCTGGTTCCCGCACAATCTTGCGAATCGAGATCGTTCCATCATAAATTTCTGGAATCTCTTGCTCAAATAAACGCTCCAAAAATACCGGAGAAATTCGAGATAATATAATTCTAGGCGTTCCATTCGACATCTCAACCTTATGAATAATCGCACGAATGGTCTCCCCCTTTTTGAAACGATCTTTTGAAATCATCTCCGTCTTTGGTAAAATCAATTCATTGTCATCATTATCCAATAAAATCAATTCGCGTCCTAAAATTTGATACACCTCAGAAGTCACCAACTCGCCAACCAAATCTTTGTACTTATCATACAAACTCTCCTTCTCAATATCTTTGATTTTTTGAATCAAGGTTTGACGCGCCGTTTGAACCACCCGACGACCGAAATCCTCTAGTTTGATCAACTCGGCTACTTCCTCACCAATCTCAAAATCAGGCTCGATCAATTTAGCCTCTGCCAATGGTATTTTATCAAAATCCCAAATGTCTTCCGAGTTATCGTCGACTATCTCCCGAGTTCGCCACATCTCCAAATCACCACTCTCTGGATTGATGATGACATTAAAATTCTCATCTGATCCAAATTTCTTACGAATCATCGTTCTGAAAACTTCCTCCAAAACAGAAATCATCGTCGGTTTGTCAATGTTCTTATCTCGAGCAAAGTCCGAAAATGACGAAATTAATTCAACACTGTTCATTGCTATCTTTATGTTTTTTTATTGAAATGTTACCTGTACTTTTATTTTGTCTACCGCTGCCAACTGTATCCATGAAGATTCTTTGGCAACTACTTTTTTATGCTTCACCATTTTTTCAATCAAAACTTCGACCGCCACATCCGTGTAACCCATTAAAACGCCCATGACCGGATCTTCCCCTACTAACCATACTTTAATTTGCCGACCTACATTCTTCTTAAACTGCCAGCCGTGGGTCAATGGATAATCTAAACCTGGCGAAGAAACTTCCAAATTATAAGCCTCCTCAATCCATTCATTTTCCTCCATGTGATGGCCCAATTTCCTGCTCAATAAAGCACATTCTTCGATCGTCACCCCCTCCTCAGTATCCAATAATATCGAAATCAACGTTCTCCTAGACCCTTGTGTGACTTGTAGGTCGACCAAAAAAATAGGCCCTTTTCCCACATAATCATCAATCCAAACTTTAATTTTTTGATTCAAATCACTCATCTCTCTAGGGCTAGAAAACAAAAAGAGGGATTAAAACCCCTCTTCATTTCTCAAATATCAAATACAAAGATACGCTAATATTTCAAAATACCAACAAATTATCCAATATCACCCCTTTTGCATGCAAAATGTTGATCATTTTTTGAGAAAAAATTCGTTAATTGCGTGTCAAAATCACAAGATTCCACAAGAAAATTTTCACACTATGGCGTACGGCTTATTAAAAGGAAAAAGAGGTATTATTTCAGGAGCATTAAATGAGGATTCAATTGCTTGGAAAATTGCTCAAAGGGCACATGAAGAAGGCGCAACTTTCACCCTAACAAATGCTCCCTTAGCCATGCGCATGGGTGAAATCAACAAATTAGCCGAACAAACAGGTGCAAAAATAATTGGCGCAGACGCCACATCAATTGAGGAATTAGAAAATCTGTATGATGAATCCTTAGAATTTCTTGGAGGCCCCGTTGACTTCGTTTTGCATTCCATCGGCATGAGTACCAACATCCGTAAAGGCCGTGAATATAGCGATTTAAACTACGAATGGTTTTTAAAGTCACTTGACGTTTCAGCGCTCTCATTTCATAAAATGATGCAGGTGGCTCAGAAAAAAGATGCGATTGCACAAGGCGGTTCTGTGGTAGCACTTTCTTATATCGCAGCCCAACGATCTTTCCCGGATTACACAGATATGGCGCAGGCAAAAGCCATGTTGGAGTCCATAGCGCGCTCTTACGGATATCATTATGGAAAAGCTAAGGGAGTTCGTGTCAATACCGTATCTCAATCGCCCACAAAAACTACGGCTGGAACCGGAATAAGTGGTTTCAACGCTTTTTATGAGTATGCAAATCAAATGTCGCCTTTGGGAAATGCCACTGCTGACGATTGTGCCGATTATGTCATCACCTTATTTTCTGATTTAACTAAAAAAGTTACCATGCAAAATCTTTTCCATGATGGAGGATTTTCTTGCGTTGGTATTTCGGAAGAAATCGTAGAAAAAATGGAACAAGGTCTAAAATAATTACCCATGCTTCGTTTAATGTTGGTCCTGTTTTCGTGTTTTTGGTTTCTCCAAAGCCCAAATGCTTTGCCTTTAGAGCGTTTTCCTATTCCACCAGCATCGGCCAATCGCTTATTTTATATTCAAAGAAGTTCCAACGCAAATACCGTTGTTTATGACGCTAATTTTTTACCGAATAAAACCCTGAATCCTAGCCAGCCCGTTCATACCTATTGGATTCGCTTTGCAGATAATGGCCAAAAAGAAGAACTTAATTTCATTCAAAGAACACTTGCTTACGGATTATATACCAATAAAATAAAGAATGAAGTCAATAGCTTTGAGGGATATTTTTTGGCCTACCGAAAGCGTAAATTTGTTGTCAAATTAAACGCTAAAAACCAAGCCATCGCCCTATTTCCAATCAATGGAAAACTTCAGATTTTAGAACGCGTTTTCGTCAATGTAGACGAATCAGGCTTTACCCCTAATGTCATTTACATTGAACTATTTGGCAAAGATGATTTGACCAATAAAGACGTATACGAAAGATTTAAGCCTTAATTTCAAAAGATTAAACCTTGGTTCTTTTCAATAAATGAGTAAGGAGGGAACGAATCCTCCCTCCCCTGACATCATTAAAACTTCCAAAGTACACCCGCTTGAATATTTCTATTTTGACCCGTGTAGCCATATAATTCCACGATTTCTTGGCCTAAAAGATTTTTAACCATGAGCGACGCGTTCAAATTTTGATTAATTTGATACCCTACCTGCCACTCAGTCCAAACATAACTTTTCAAGACTTTAGGAACAGTTGAGTAAATGGATTCATCAAAAAAATAATCCTTCCGTTCGCCCACAAACTGCGCCATTAAAGAAAAATTTAATTTGGAATTGGCTCGAAAAAGTAGTCGAGCTTGTAATTGGTTTGTGGGTCGCCTAATTAAAGAAGAATATGTAGAATCTTTCCCATCCACTTTATTGAGCATCGTCCCATTTAAATAGGTATAGGAAAAATGTCCAGTCCATTTCTTTTTTGAAAAACTCAACTCCGCCTCGAGGCCCCGGGTGGTTTGTTGGGACACATTTCCATATTTACCATAAGGCTCCACGTCAACCGACTGAAATACTATTCCATCTTTAACCTCATTTTGAAACCCAACTAAACGAGCATGAAAATTACCCATATTCTGCTCAAATCCTAATTCAAAGGTTTTTCCCTGCTCAGGTTTCAGAGAAATATTCCCATAAGGGGAAAATAATTGGTACAAGGATGGCGTTTTAAAACTTGTGTAAAAATTAAAAAAGGCTTTGCCTAATTTCGAATATTTCCAATAAGGATTTACATTCACCGTAGAAAAATCTCCAAAAGTAGATTGTCGGTTCCAGCGGCCGCCAATTTCCATGCCCAAATTTGAATTCCATTCTTTTTGAAGAGTCAAATAGGTTCCAAAAATAGATTGATTCGCTATATTTTCGGCCAATTTTGGGGAATCATACCGACCATACGAGCTGATGGAAAAATCTGATTGTTGAGTCGCTTGATTTTTATATTCAGCCCCAACAACAAAATCTATTTGCTCCGAAAATGTTCCTTTCAAATAGACCTCAGCTCCCTGATTGATGCCCCTATAACTTGACTCGCTATATTTGGACCAGGCATTGACAGGAATGTAGGTCGAATCATTTTTGAATAATCGATCAATGACATCTTGAAAACCACGAACGAAAAGATCCGCATGCTTGAGTTGATATTGCCATTTAAAGCGAATAGAACTCGATTTAGCTTTTGATGTATAATCCTTATCATCCATAAATGGCCCAGCATCCAAATTTCCTTGGTAAAATAAGGCTTGATAATTCACATCCAACAAGGACTTTTTGCCAATGGGCCTGGACCATGTGAGGGAAAGGGATTGCTGGCGCATTCCATCATTTTCTCCTCCTTTTCCTAGCGTATCTTTAGCTGCAGAAAAACCTTCGGTCGAATAATTTTGTAGAGAAATACCCAACTTATTTTTTGCTATACTCGTATTGACTTGAAGCTGGGTCCCATGCGTTCCAAATCCTCCCCCCTGAAATAATATCGAACCGCTCGTCGCATCTTGACCAGACTTCTTGCTTACTAAATTAATGACAGCTGACATCGCATCAGATCCATAAAGCGTCGACTGCCCCCCTTTTATAATTTCAATTTTTTGGATGTTGGCCAAATTAATTAAATTCCAATCCATAACTTGGCTAATATGTGAGGGATCATTCAATGGAAATCCATCCATCAACAATAACACATGGCCTGTATTGGCACCTCGAACATAAATTTCTTGGTTAGAACCCGGCGCGCTGCGCGCGCCTACTACCGAGATCCCCACCTGCTCCTGCAATAATTCACCCAAACTCTTACCCAAACTCGCGCGTATCTGTTCAGAGGTAATCAGAGTCACGACTTTGCCCGTGCGGGCCAACTTCCCCGCCAATTTAGGCGCGGTGACTTCTACTTCTTCTAAAATCGTCACCGTATCCCTACCTAATTTAGGTGCTAATTGGGTGGCCGGTATCGAATACATGCCATTCGAAAAAGCGTATTCAGACCTTAGCTTCACAGGCGCAAAAGCCATCCCAGAACCAGACTCAAGTATAAACGGCTTAGCCATCACAGAACCAGGCTCAAGTATTAACGGCTTAGCCATCACAGAACTAGACTGCAGCATAAACGCAACAGCCAAAACAGAGCTAGACTGCAGCATAAACGCAACAGCCATCCGTGCAAAAAATTGCACTTTTTTACCAAAAAACATACATCTCGCCCATTTCAGGGCCATAAAAAATGGAAATAAATCGAACGCTCAACCTCA
>Ga0209499_1001324_pt1 | contig 17379 bp, 8 predicted proteins | sample C_130208_EF_Meta_FD_187306 | JGI IMG/M metagenome (GOLD analysis project Ga0209499, IMG submission 187306) | Freshwater microbial communities from Lake Croche, Canada to study carbon cycling - C_130208_EF_MetaG (SPAdes) (version 2) | ecosystem: Environmental > Aquatic > Freshwater > Lake | place...
GTTTAATTCGGCAGGGCATGGAAACAAATTGGTTTTCAGGAAGGATAACCGTGGTTCGCAGAGGGTCCTGATATCAGGAATGGCCGCCGTCTGGGCTGATATTCCGGTGGATTTCGGATCCTTGGAATTATAGGTAGAGCGGCGTGTTCCGAAGGGCTGTCTTGACTCCATTGAGGCGGGTCTTATCATCCAATTACTTTTGGTTAACCTAAGAAATTGAAATTAAAGCATGAGCAATATTTATGACATTCAGGCGCGCGAAATCCTCGATTCGCGCGGTAATCCAACTGTGGAAGTGGACGTAACTCTGGAGAGCGGCGCGGTGGGGCGCGCGGCCGTCCCCTCGGGCGCGAGCACCGGCGAACACGAAGCCATTGAATTGCGCGATGGCGACAAGCTCCGCTATCTCGGCAAGGGTGTCTCCAAAGCGGTGGAAAATGTCACAACCAAAATCCTCCCCGCCCTCAAAGGCGTGGACGCCTTGGACCAGCTCACTGTCGACCGCATCATGCTTGAACTCGACGGGACGGAAACCAAGTCGAAGCTTGGCGCCAACGCCATCCTCGCGGTATCCTTGGCCAATGCCAAGGCCGGCGCGGAGGTTCTTGGGGTGCCGCTCTTCAAGTATCTCGGCGGACCTAATGCCAAAATCCTGCCAGTCCCGATGGCCAATGTCATCAACGGCGGCGCCCACTCGGACGCCCCGATTGACTTCCAGGAGTTCATGATCCAGCCCCACGGCCTTTCCACCTTCAGCGAAGGCCTGCGCGCCATCACTGAAATCTTCCATGCCCTCAAGGCTGTGTTGAAGAAGCGCGGCCTGAGTACGGCGGTCGGCGACGAGGGCGGCTTCGCCCCCAAGCTCGACAGTGTCGAGGACGCGCTGGATTCGATCCTCAAGGCCGTGAAGGATGCGGGTTATAAGGCCGGCAAGGAAATCTATCTGGCTCTCGATGTGGCCAGCTCGGAATTCTACAATCACGATGGCACCTACACCTTCAAGAAATCCACCGGCAAGACGCTTTCCGGCGAGGAACTGGTGAATTATTATGCCGAGCTGGTGGCCAAGTATCCCATTGTCAGCATTGAGGATGGCTGCGCCGAGGGCGACTGGAAGCACTGGAAGATGCTCACCGACAAGATCGGCGACAAAGTCCAGCTGGTCGGTGATGATCTGTTCGTCACCAACACGAAGTTTCTGCAGAAGGGCATCGATACCGGCACGGCCAACTCGATCCTGGTCAAGGTCAACCAGATCGGCTCGCTCACGGAGACGCTCGATGCGGTGCAGCTCGCCCAATTCCACAAATACACCGCCGTGCTCTCGCACCGTTCCGGCGAGACCGAAGACTCCACGATCGCGGATATCGCTGTGGCGACCAATTGCGGTCAGATCAAGACCGGTTCACTGAGCCGTTCAGATCGTTTGGCCAAATACAACCAGCTCCTGCGCATCGAGCAGTTGCTCGGCAAGAATGCCGTCTATGCCGGCAAGACCGCGCTGCCCAAGTCGCACCGCTAGTACTGCCGGATGGTCCCGGTCATCGTCCTGAAAACAACCCCGGAAGCCGGAAGACTGGTTTCCGGGGTTGTTGTTTATTTGCAAGCCTTTGTAAAACTGCGTCGGGACACTTGAAAGGTGGACTGCCGAGCCGTCGGATTCATGCTCAATCCTCAATTGGCGCGGGGGCGACTTGATGGTTATCACCGGGGATAGTTGGCTCGGGCTCGATTCCCTTTTCTATGGAGCACCAGAGTGAGGGGGCGACCGAATATTTGGAAGCTCGCTGATGTGCTTTGTTTCAGGACCATAGAAATCCCCAAAATATAGATGCCCGGCGGATGTCGGCGGCAGAATTAAAAACGGGCAAAGCCCCATCCGTGCCGGGTCATCCCGAGATTCTTTTCCGCCGGGCTTTGTCCTTTGCGACGTTCGTGTGTGATTTGGTTGAGCGGCCATTTATTCTCAAACCCCGCGTCACAATAGGGGGAAGATCAAACCTATTACCTCGCACTTCCCCCCGCTAGGAGGGGACAACTTGTCATAGTCTCAGTGGGGCCGGTTTTTCCCTGAAAGGGGATGGAATTCCCCGAAAGTCTTGTCGCGCTTTGCCCCCTGGCATCTCGATATGCGCAGCTGCTTAATACCCAAGCGGGCGATCCTGAGGTTTCGACCAGATGTCGGGCACCCCGGGATAGATGAGGTTCAGAACCGGACGGAAAACCGCTTTCGGCCTTCAAATCGGCAGCAATCCTCATAGCCGACGGCCTTCGCCAATTGGATCGCTTCGCCAAAATTCATCCCCACCTCTTCCGGCGCGTGGGCGTCGGATCCGAAGGTGATGAGCACGCCTTTTTTGCGGGCGAGCTCAAGGATTTCCCGGCTGGGGTAGATCTCCTTGCAGTCCTTGCGCAGCCCGGCGGTATTCAGTTCGATGGCGCACTGGAACTTGGCCGCCGTTTCTAGCAGCGGTTCATAAAGCGCACGGCAACCCGGAGGCGGCTGATGCCCGAACTTTTTCGGCAAATCCAGATGCCCCAGAATCTCGAAGAGCCCGCTCTGGGCGGCCATTTTCAGCCGATCAAAATACACCGACCACACTTCATGCGGATCGCGGTGCTTCCATTCGGAGAGCTTTTGCGGATCGTCAATCGCCCAAGCCTCGGAGACATAATGCACGGAACCGATCAAATAATCCCATGGATGCCGTGCGGCCAGGTCGCGGATCCATTCCTCGTGGCCGGGGATATAATCGACTTCGAGAGCAAGGCCGATTGTCAGCCCGGGGACTTCATGCCGGGCGTGGAGAACCTTATCCACGTATTCATCCAGCTGGTCCAGCCGCATACGCCAGTTGTCGAAGTCGTCCTGCGGCATGGGGGAGTGATCGGAGAACCCGATCTCGGTCAATCCCGCAGCCAGAGCCCGCCGTGCGTAGTCCACCGGTTCGCCTTGTGCGTGGCGGCAGAGAGGCGTGTGCATGTGCAGGTCGGGCGGCAAACTCATGGCCATGATTTTCCGGTTTTGGCACCCGCGTGGCAAGTGCAGAGTCTTTCTCAGCAGAACCGGCGCCGCTATTGGACCTTTTTCTCGTTGGTGTTTCCCTGTCCCGCCCTATTGCTGGGGGGCGGGGCTGGAGTCGTAATTTAACCATGGCCCCAGCCAGCGTTCCGCCTCCGTCACGCTGAATTTTTTTCGCCGGGCAAAATCCTCGATCTGGTCCCTGCCGAGTTTGCCGACGGCAAAATATTTCGATTCCGGGTGGGCGAAATACAGCCCGCTGATGCTTGAGCCGGGATACATGGCGAAATTCTCGGTCAGCTTGATTCCGGTATGAACTTCCGCATCGAGCAGGTCCCAGAGCACTGCTTTCTCCGTGTGATCGGGGCAGGCGGGATAGCCAGCCGCCGGACGGATCCCGCGATACTTCTCGTGGATGAGTTCGTCGGGGGTGAGTTTTTCCAGGCGGCCGTAGCCCCATTCGTCCCGGACGCGCTTGTGGAGGTATTCAGCAAACGCTTCCGCCAAGCGATCGGCAATCGCCTCCGCCAGAATGGCATTGTAGTCGTCGTGATCCGCTTTGAATCGCTCGACGATTTCTTTCAAGCCATGTCCGGAGGTGACTGCGAACGCGCCGATATGGTCCGGTGCCGGTAGCCGGTTCGCATCTCCCTTGGGGGCGATAAAATCGGCCAGACACCAGTTGGAGGTGGCGTCGTCTTTCTGGATCTGCTGGCGCAGGAAACGGAAGGTGGTGCGCAGATGCCGTCGCGCGCCGTTGGTGTAAACCTCCACATCGTCTCCGACCGAGTTGGCCGGGAACAGGCCGTAGACGGCGCGAAGTTGAAGGGATTTGTCGGCGATAAATTGCGCCAGTAACCGCTGCGCATCGGCAAACAGCTTTCTCGCTTCTTCCCCGTGCCTCTCATGATTGAGGATCGACGGATAAACACCGCGCAGTTCCCAGGTGTGAAAGAAGGGGGTCCAATCAATGAAGGGCACGACCTCCTCTAGAGTGATGCCGAACGCTCCGGCATGGCCATGGGAGGAGCCGCATTCGCATTTCCCCGGATTGAAGCTGCCGGAGGAGAGCGTCCGCATGCCGGTGAATTCGGGCTTTGGCACATCGGTGTAGGACAGCGTCGGTGCGTTTGCGCGGGCGGCCTCCAGCGGGAGGAGTTTGGCAACCTGGTTCGAGTGCTGTGCCCGGGCCTTTTCATAATCCTGGCGGAGCTGCCTTATGAACGGAGCCTTGCCATCCTTGCTGAGCAGGCTGCTGACCACCGGCACGGCACGCGAGGCGTCCAGCACGTGGACCACCGGTTCGCTGTAGTGATGCGCGATTTTCACTGCCGTATGCGCCCGGCTGGTTGTGGCCCCGCCGATCAGCAGCGGGATTTTCAACCCGGTCCGCTCCATTTCCCGCGCCACATGGGTCATCTCGTCCAGCGACGGGGTGATCAACCCGCTCAGGCCGATGATGTCGGCGTTTTCCAGACGGGCCCGGTCCAGGATTTTTTCGCATGGAACCATCACGCCCATGTCGATGACCTCGTAATTGTTGCAGGCCAGGACGACGCCCACGATGTTTTTGCCGATGTCGTGGACATCGCCCTTGACGGTGGCCAGGACGATTTTCCCCTGGGCTTTGACCGTCTCGCCCCGAGCGGCCATTGCGGCCTTTTCGGCTTCCATGAACGGGGTGAGGTAGGCGACGGATTTTTTCATCACCCGGGCGGACTTGACCACTTGCGGGAGAAACATTTTGCCTGCGCCGAAAAGGTCGCCTACCACGCTCATGCCGGCCATTAGCGGTCCTTCGATCACGCTCAGGGGCTTCCCGTATTTGGCCCGCGCTTCCTCGGTGTCGGCATCGATGTGCAGATCGATGCCCTTGACCAAGGCGTGGGTGAGGCGTTCCTCCACAGTGCCCCTGCGCCATTCCTCCTCGATTTTCTTGTCGGTGGCCGTTGTGCCTGCGCTGGCAGCCTTGAGTTTCTCCCCAAACACGACCAAACGTTCCGTTGCGTCGGGCCGGCGATTGAGCAGCACGTCTTCGACGAGATCCTTGAGCTCCGGCTCGATCTCCTCGTAAACCTCCAGCATTCCGGCGTTGACGATGCCCATGTCCATCCCCGCCTGGATGGCGTGATAGAGGAAGGCGCTGTGCATGGCCTCGCGCACCGGGTTGTTTCCGCGGAATCCGAACGACACGTTTGAGACCCCGCCGCTCACCTTGGCATGCGGGAGATTGGCCTTGATCCAGCGGGTCGCTTCGATGAAATCCACCGCGTAGTTGTTGTGCTCCTCGATCCCCGTGCCCACCGTGAGGATGTTCGGATCGAAAATGATGTCCTCAGGCGGAAAGCCCACCTCGTCCACGAGGATCCGGTAGGCGCGTTCGCAGATGCGGATTTTCTCGGCCAGTGTGGCGGCCTGGCCCTGCTCGTCAAAGGCCATCACGACCACCGCCGCGCCGTATTTGAGGACTTTGCGGGCATGTTCTTTGAACTTGGCTTCGCCCTCCTTGAGCGAGATTGAGTTCACAATGCCTTTGCCCTGAACGCATTTCAGGCCAGCCTCGATCACCTCCCATTTCGAGGAGTCCACCATGAAGGGCACCTTGGCCACCTCCGGCTCGCTGCCCAAAAGCTGCAGAAAACGTGTCATGGCGGGGACTCCCTCGATCATGCCCTCGTCCATGCAGATGTCGATGACGTTGGCGCCGTTCTCCACCTGCTGACGGGCGATGGCCACAGCCTCGTCGTATTTGTTTTCCTTGATCAGCTTGGCGAATTTGGGCGATCCCGCCACGTTGGTGCGCTCGCCGATGAGAATGAACTGTCCGGGCTGCTGGGTGAAGGGCTGGGAGCCGCCCAGTCGCAGGGGGATGGCAGCGCCGGTGGAAAATTTGGTTTCGGCGGGCACGCTGCGCGGAGGCTTGTTCTCCAGCGCCTTGGCGATGGCCGCGATGTGTTCGGGCGTGTTGCCGCAGCAGCCGCCGGCGATGTTGATCAAGCCGCTCTGGGCGAATTCACCGAGGAATTGCCCCATGTCCTCCGGCTTCAAATCAAAGCCCGTGGGCGAAAGCGGATTGGGCAGTCCGGCATTGGGATAGCACGAGATGGCCGTGTTCGACTTCTCCGCCAGCTCCGCCAGAAAGGGCCGCATCAAATCCGGTCCCAACGAGCAGTTCAGCCCGATGGCGATGGGCTTCACATGCTTCATCGCATTCCAGTAGGCCTCGATGGTCTGGGCGGAAATCATGGTCTCTCCGCCGCGTCCCACCGCCGCCGAAATCATGATTGGCAGGATGACCTTGTCCTGTTCGAACACCTCCTGGATGGCCACCAGCGCCGCCTTGGCGTTGAGCGAATCAAAAATGGTTTCCACCAGCAGCAGATCCGAACCGCCCGCAATTAGCGCGCGGATCTGGCTCAGGTAGGCGGTCTTCACCTGGTCGAAGGTGCAGACCCGAAACCCGGCATCGTCGGCGTCGGGGGAATTGGAAAGGGAAACGGTCAGCGGTCCGATGGCGCCGGCGACAAAGCGCGGCCGGCCGGTCTGGTTGGCAATGCGGTCGCACCATTCGCGGCATTGGCGGGCCGATTGCTCGTTGATTTCCCAGGCCAGGTCGGTGAGGAAGCGGTTTTCGATGACGCCCTGATAAAAGGCCGGATCCTTGCGTCCGCCGTGTTCGCGGGGGTCGTCCACGAAAAACTCGCTCTGGCCGATGCTGGTGGCCGAAAATGTGTTGGTCTCAATGATGTCCGCTCCCGCTTCGAGGAAGCGGCGGTGGATGTCGCAGATTGTTCCCGGCTGAGTCAGGGAATAGAGGTCGCCGTTATTCTTGAGATCTTTCTTGGAATCCTTGAAGCGTTCGGCGCGGATCTCCGCCTCACCCAGTCCGTAGGTGCGGATGGTGGTGCCCATGGCGCCGTCGATGATGACGATGCGTTCGCGGAGGGCTTTTTGCAGTGCTTGAGCCGGATTCGACATGCCGCCATACTAGGGGGATTCTCGGGGGAGTTCAAAGCCAAAATCAACGTATCCTGATGTGATGATATGAGTGTTCCAGTCGCGTGTGGCGGGGCCGGCCGGGGCGGCCGGGGGCTATTTTTGGCGCCAGATGGATTGACTCGGCGGCGGTTTTGGCTATTTTCAAGGTTTGTTTTCAACGAAAAACTGATTCGGTCACAACCAATTTATGGCAAAAGCTAAATCCACCAAATACGTCTACACTTGGGGCAACAACAAAGCCGACGGCGACGGCTCGATGAAGCCGCTGCTCGGAGGCAAGGGCGCAAATCTCGCTGAGATGACCCGCATCGGTCTGCCCGTCCCTCCGGGATTCACCATCACCACCGAGGTCTGCACCTATTTCTACGCCCACAAGAAGACCTACCCCAAGGAACTTCAGGCGCAGATGGAGGCGGGCATCGCCAATATGGAGAAGATCATGGGCTGCAAGTTCGGCAACGCTAAGGGCATGCCCCTGCTGGTGGCCGTCCGTTCCGGCGCCCGGGATTCCATGCCCGGCATGATGGACACGATTTTGAACCTCGGTCTGAACGATCAGACCGTGCTCTCGTTGGTGGCGGCGACCAACAACGAGCGTTTCGCCTGGGATTGCTACCGCCGCTTCATCCAGATGTATGGCGACGTGGTGCTCGGCGTGCAGAAAAAAGAGGGGGAGGATCACGAGCCGTTCGAGACGATCATCCACGAATTCAAACACGAGAAATATCACAAGGACATCATCGACAGCGAGCTGACCGCCGCCGATCAGGCGGAGTTGGTCAAGCGTTTCAAGGCGCTGGTCAAAGAGCGCACCGGGCATGTCTTCCCCAACGATCCGTGGGATCAATTGCGCGGGGCGGCCAGCGCCGTGTTCGGCTCCTGGATGAACGACCGCGCCAGCGTGTATCGCCGCAAATACAACATCCCCACCGAGTGGGGCACCGCCGTCAACGTGCAGGCGATGGTTTATGGCAACACCGGCGAAACCTCCGGTTCCGGCGTGGCATTCACCCGTAACCCGGCCAACGGCGTGAACGAATTCTACGGCGAGTTCCTCATCAATGCCCAGGGCGAGGACGTGGTCGCCGGGGTCCGCACCCCGGAACCCGTGGCCCGCTTGAAGGCGGAGATGCCCAAGGCGTTTGCCGAACTCATGAAGGTCCGCTCCATTCTTGAAAAGCATTTTAAGGATGTGCAGGACGTCGAGTTCACCATTCAGGAAGGCAAGTTGTTCATGCTTCAGACGCGCAACGGCAAGCGCACCGCGATGGCCGCGCTCAAGTTCTCCATGGACATGGTCAAGGAGAAGCTCATCGACTGGGAAACGGCAATCCTGCGCAACCCGGCCGACCAGCTCGACCAGTTGCTGGCTCCCGTGTTTGATCTGGCTGAAGTCAAGAAAGCCAATCCCATCGCCACGGGCCTGCCCGCCGGTCCCGGGGCGGCTTCCGGCAAGATTTATCTCAACGCCGACCGCGCCGTCATCGCGGCCGAACGCGGTGAAAAGGTCCTGCTGGTTCGCAACGAGACTTCCCCGGAGGATTTGCGCGGCATGATCGCCGCCGAAGGCATTCTCACCGCCAAGGGCGGAGTCAGTTCGCATGCCGCTCTGGTCGCCCGCCAGATGGGCAAGGTCTGCGTCTGCGGCGCCAGCGCCCTGGAAATCGATTACGGCACCAAGACCGTCAAGGCCTCGGGCCAGACCTTCACCGAAGGCGATGACATGTCCATCGACGGCACCAGCGGTATTGTCTACGGCGGCGCCATTAAGACGGCCCCGTCGGAAATCATTGCGGGCCTGTTGAACGGCGACAAGGCAGCGCAGGCCACCGAGAAGTTCAAGAGCTTCCTGCAGTTGATGAAGTGGTGCTCCAAGGTCACCCGGCTGCAGGTCCGCACCAACGCCGACACGCCTGAGCAGACCCAAAACGCCATGGCCTTTGGCGCCACGGGCATCGGCCTGACCCGCACCGAACACATGTTCTTCGAGGGCGACCGCATCGATGCCATGCGCGAAATGATTCTCGCCGAGACGGTGTCCGACCGGAAGAAAGCCCTGGCCAAGCTGCTGCCCTATCAGCGCGAGGATTTCACCGGCATCTTCAAGGCGCTCAAGGGCTATCCCGCCACCATCCGTTTCCTCGATCCGCCCCTGCACGAGTTTGTTCCGCATGAAGTCAAGGCGCAGGAAGCCTTGGCTGCCAAGCTCGGAATGACGGTTGAAAAGATCGCCAAGCGAGTGGCCGCCTTGCACGAGTTCAATCCTATGCTCGGCCATCGCGGCTGCCGCTTGGGAATCGCCTATCCCGAAATCACCGAGATGCAGGCCCGCGCGGTGTTTGAAGCGGCCGCCGATGTCTTGAAGAAGAAGATCAAGGTGAAACCCGAAATCATGATCCCGCTCGTCGGGTTCAAGAAGGAGCTCGATCTGCAGGTTGAGATTGTCCACCGCGTCGCCAAGGAAGTCATGGCGGAAAAGAAGATCAAGTTCGCCTACATGGTCGGCACGATGATTGAAGTGCCCCGCGGCGCGCTCACGGCGGACGAAATCGCCCAGACGGCCGAGTTCTTCAGTTTCGGCACCAACGACCTCACCCAGACTGCGCTGGGCATCAGCCGGGACGACATGGGATCGTTCCTCATGCCCTACGTGGAAAACGAGATCTTCAAGAAGAACCCGTTTGCCACCCTAGATCAGGTTGGCGTCGGCCAGCTGATTCAGATGGCCATCGAGAAGGGCAATGCCACTCGTCCCGGCATCAAGCTTGGCATCTGCGGCGAACACGGCGGTGATCCCGATTCGGTTAAATTCTGTCATCGCGTGGGCCTGACCTATGTGAGCTGCTCGCCGTATCGTGTGCCGGTGGCTCGCCTCGCGGCGGCCCAAGCGGCCATTGAGGACAAGCGCAAGGCCGCACCGGTCAAGAAGAAGTAGTTCGCTTCTGAAAACTCAAGAGCCGCCTGGAGCAATCCGGGCGGCTCTTTTTTCAGTTTGGTAAACAGTTTGGTAAACGGTTGGCGATTGTGAGGGGCGGTTTTTGGCCTCATGGACTTCATGATCTACAGGCTTGATCCTAATCTCCGCAATTGAAGTGGTGGTTAAGGAGTGAAGGAGTGAATAAAACCGGGGGCGATGAGCATTTTTGCTTCGTTGGTTTCGGTTCGCCTGGCGGGTGAAGGAAAGGATGGGAGTTCCTTGGACAACTTGCCGGGTAAATTCACGGTCAAACGAACAAAAGAGGTCCTCACGCCTTGCGGCGGCCTGGCTGCGTGGAGCGGCTTTCTCGAGCACCCCGGGATCACCCGCACGATCAGTTCCGGAAGCGCCCGGGAATGAAATCGCGGTGTATGTGCGGACCTGGATCAGGGCGTGGCGACGCCAGAACGGGTTGCACTGCTCTATGGCGGTGAATGGGGAGTGGTGGCAGATGTTGAAAGGCTGCCACGAGTGGCTGCGGACGTGGTTGGCGACAACTGCGCCGGAGTTGCAATCCCAAGGCGACGGTTTGGGTTTGCGGGGTGCGCCCGTCCCGGGCGCAGCAACCCTCGTCCCCGGCGGCTTTCTGCGCCAGATCGCCCGCAAAACCATTGATGTGCCCCTCGAATGGCTTGCCCGCCGCGCCCGCTCCGCCCGGCTGAACTCCAACTGCGGGTTTTAGGTTGATTCACTTGGGAACGGCAATAATGGAGGGCATGAATGGGAAAGCGGAAAATGGAAAGGGCCGTGAATCTTGCAGCCGGACGGATTGATTCGTTTTTTCTAAACATCAGTTGCAAGAGAGAACCGCACGCATTCCGATGACTAAGGGATTTGTGGATTTCGCGCACCGATGAGGGAATGTGGCCAATGCGGGATGGTAGTGGCAGGGCGAGCCACTCCGTGCGCGCCGTCGCGGCGGAATAGAAAACGAGGTTTGGCAATAGCGGCTGGCAGTGGATTGCCCGCCCTGCCAAGGCGTTTTTTAAATTTGCTGTCCGGGATTTTTGTCTGGGATTTTTTTTGCATCTTTGAGGGGATTGCGATTAAATAAAAGCTATGCCTGAAATAGCAGCGTTCGTGAATCGCGGCGCCTCGGCCATCACGCCGACGGTGGTGGAAAAAATGCTCCACTCTCTACCCCAGTGGACACTGGAATTCACACAGATCCACGAGCCTCTTTTTCCGCACCTCAGCGAGCAACTCGGTTTTCTGGCCAACGCCGTGGAGGATGCTGCAGAGGGGGCTTACAAGGATTTGCCCTATTACGCTGTGGCGCAGGCTACTTTCGCCCTTATCTATGCCCACAAAAGGGTGGGAATCATTCCCGACATCTTGCTGAGCCTGGGGCGCGCGGATGATTCGAGTGTGGTGCGGGCGGCGCTCATTCAGAACGAGAAAGCTTTCGCCATCTACGCCGCAGCGCAGGACGTGGACTGGTCGAGAATCACCAGTCAACCCTGATTCCGTTGCGCGTCCCAATTCTTGGGGGCGTGACGGCAGGGTGGTTGGGTTCCAGGAACGAAGTCTGGTGGATGGGATTCCTCCTATTCAGGACAACATCTTCCATATCCGCAATGCTTCCGTCACCCCCCAAGCTTGGGCATCGCAGCCGCGCTGGGTGTGCGGAGCGTCCCCATCGAGGAGTTCCGGGATTTGCCCTAGGCATCCTTCATTCATGAGGGACTCCATGCCTCCCAGATAAGCCTTTGCGGCGGCGGCGGCGGCCGGTGAGAAATCCCAGGCCCGCAGCAGCGCCTCGCAAAAGACCGGGAAGGTCCAGGTCCACGCGGTGCCGTTGTGATAGGCGGGTTTGCGGCGCGTGTCCTCGTCTCCTTCGTAACGGCCCCAGTAGGGTTCCAAGGGATTGTTGAGCAGGTGGCCGTCGCGGTAGACGGGCAGGGGCACGGAGACGGGTAGGGGAGCCAGAGATCGGAGAGCGCCTGGGACGACCAGATGGCGGCGAGCGGTTTCCACGCAGCGTTGGGCGCGTGCGCCGCTTACCAACCCCAAGCTGACCAGAAAAAGGCAGTTGCAGCGCAAGGCGTCGCTGGCGCCGGCTTGGGCCGCCGACTGGCCCGGTCCGGCAATGAGCACGTCGGCGTAAAAACCTTTGGATTCGAGCCAGAACCATTTTTCAACCGAGGCCTGGGCCCGGGTCGCGAGGTCGCCCCAGTGGCGGCGTTGGGATGTTTCCCCCACCGCTTCCAGAAGCCGCAACAAACGAATCCATAGGGCTTGGATTTCAACCGGATATCCTTCGCGCGGAGTGCCGGCCGGGTGGTTGGTATCCATCCAGGTGAAATGGCTCGGGCTCCAGATCAGGGCCGAGTCGGCATCCATGCGGATGCCGTTGGGTGTGCCCCGGGAATAATTCACGGCGATGCTCTGCAACACATCGCGGATGGTGCGTCCGGATTTTTCTACCGGTGTCGCGTAAAAATCCCCGCCGCTGGTCTGGGTGATCGCCGCCATCTCCTCGCAAACGATGCCAAACCAGAGCGGGGCGTCCGAGGTGTCCCGGTTGGACGCGTCGTCGCCATGGATGGTGTTGGGCAGGGTGCCGTCCTTTTCAAACCGGGCGAAGGTCAGCAGGATTTGTTTGACCTCGTCCACCAATCCGGCTGCGAGCAGGCCGCGGGCGCAGATGAAGGTGTCGCGGCCCCAGTCCAGAAACCAAGGGTAGCCGGCGATCACGGTTTGGCCCGGGCCGCGGCGCACGACAAACTGGCGCGCGGCAAAGAGGAGCCGTTCGAAAAAACCCGCAGCTGTGGCGGGTTGGCGCATTCCTGATTCCAGCTCGCGCGCCGTTGGATGGGTCTTGTCGGCTGTGATCACCAGTCTGACGGTGGTTTCTTTTGTGAGCGGCAGGTCGAACCAACCCGGGCTGAACGCGTCGCCCGACCCGGTCTGTCCGCGGCTTTTTTCAATGGGATGGGGCAGGTTTTCGCACCACTCGGGCTGCGGATAATATTCGCCGCGGTCGGCGAACACGTGCAAGTGTCTCTCGCTGGCGGCGGTGAAGGCGAAGCCGGCCTGCCCCTTGAGCGGATGGGTGTGTTTGGAGAAATGTTCTTCGGCGCCGCCGTTGCGCCGGGTCTCCCAATGAAAATTGCGGTCTTCTATGTCCACCCGCACCGTGAGGGACACCCCGGCGGCAGCGGGCAATTCTTTGCCGTATGCCTGCTCATGGGGCGGACGGCGGAATTCGAACACCGTTGTATTCCGTTCCGTCAGCAGACTGGCATGCAATTCAACCCCCACGGTTTGTCCGTCACCTGCGTTGGCCACAAATTTCCAGACGGCGGGCTGTCCCGGATGGAAGGAGGCGAGGTTGCGGAAATCCAGCGGTGAGATGAAGCCGTTGGCATTGACCCAGACCCGGATTCGTTTGGCCAACACGTGGCGGTCCACCGGCAGGCTGGCATGGAGGTTGGCACCGAGAACACAGTCGTATTTGGACTGGACCCGGCCCAGATCCACGCCCAAGCGCGCCATGGCGCCCAGACCATTGGTGAGCAGGATCAGGTCGTGCGGATGCGCCGCGGGCGGCGTATCCCGGGGCTCGGAGGCTAGCTGGCAGAGCCGGGCTTCCACGAGTGGATCGCCTCCGGCATGCCGGTCCAGAGTCAGTCGCAACGCCCCGGAACCGGGGCCTGGAAGGAAACAGGCAATGTGCATCCGGCCGGCCGCAATGGATTGAACGTGGGTGGCAGGCGATTCGGCTGAAATGTCCCCGCCCGCGTCGGGCCCTTGCAGGGTTGCCCGGAAGGGCGAGGTGTCTTCAATCAGCAGCCAGTGTTCAGGCGGGATGGGCGTGACCCTATGCTGGTCTTGGAGGTGCCAGAGGATGACCTTGGGATAGCCGTTGTCGGCAAAGGCTTTATCCAGAGCGGCCAGAAGATCCGTCCGGGCAAGATGCGGATCCATCCGGGAGGTTGCGCGGAGAAAGCCGGCTGGGGAATCATCGACCCTTTCGGCCAGTTGCCGCCAATCGAAGCGGCCGAGCGCATCGGGTGAGAAGCTTTTTCCCAGAGCCTGCAGCGCCCAAGCGGCCCGGGCCCGGGCGCGGCGGTAGGCATCGCCTGCAAGTCCCAAGGGTCTTTCCGTCGGGGCCAGGCAGTAGGCGGCTCCGGGGTCCAGTTGACAAAGGTTTTTTTGATGCGCACTCGGATCGCCCGGGGGCGTCTGGCCCAGCAGTTCAAATTTGAAGGCGGAGAGTTGTTCTTTCAGCTCCAGCAGCTCGAGGGTCCTGCTTCTTTCAACATCGGTGTTCACCATTACCAAGACCGCATCGTTGCCTTCGGCTGACTCGCGGAGCAGGGCCAGAATGGGGGAATCCAAGGTGCTGAGGCGGGTGATCCGGGCGCCGTCCAGAAAACAGGGATGGTCGGCGATAAGGCGGTTGAGCCGGGCAAGTTCGGGTATGAGGTTTTCGCGGCTGCCCCAGTTCAGGCCGGTGGAGCCGTGGACCTGGATTTTTTCGGGGGCCAGCCACTCGCCGCCGCAGGTGAAACCAAAGCCCCCGCTCGCACTGGTCAGGGCGCAGAGGCGGTGGCGCAGCAGCGCCCAAGTGCGGCCCCGCTTGGCCAGGCGTTCGTTGTCGTGGGTTTCGCTGTAATGAACGTAAAGGCCGACCTGCTCGGATTGGCGGTTGGAATAGTCGAGGTATCGGGCCACCTCGGTGCCGGAGTAGTTTTGAAACAGCTCCGAGTAGGCCCATTGCATCCCCCCTTCGGTGAGCAGGGCTTCGGTGGTTTCAAGCGCTCCGCCCAGTCCCTCCAGCAGAAAGAGCGTCTCGGGGAATTCCTGCTGTACCCGGGCGATGATGTATTGCCAGGCGGCCAGCGGCACCTTGTAGCCGGCATCACAGCGGAACCCGTCCACTCCGCGCCGGCACCAGATGAGCAGGGCTGTGGAGATTTCGTCCCATAGGGCGATATCGTGCTGCTCCAGTTCGACCAAATCCTCCCATGTATTGCCCCAGGCCCCCGGACTGGCGAAGGATCCGTCTTTGTTGCGCAGGAACCACTCAGGATGGTTTTCCTGAAGGGTGGAACCCCAGCCGGTGTGGTTGATGACGATGTCCAGAAACACCCGGCCCCCGAGCCGGTGGGTGGCGCTGGTCAGTTCCTGGAATTGGTCCACGCCGGTGGAGCGTTTGTCGAACACGACCAGCGCCGGATCAATTGCGGTGAGATCCTGTGCGGCGTAAGGGCTGCCGAACCGGCCGAATCGGGCGTAGGTGGTGGGCGTGGGATTCACGGGCAACAGATGAAGGATTCGGCAGCCCAAGGTTCCCAGAATATGGGGGAGTTGCGCCACCAGATCGCGCAACTTGCCGGAGGGCGGGATGACGGTATAACCGAGTTGATCCAAGGGCTCGAGCCGGGCCGTCAGGGCGGGGTTGGCCGTGCTTGCCGCTTCTTTGCCGGGGCCAAAGAGCCGTGGGAAAGCGCAATAGATGGTGTTGGCGGACCGGTAGGTATCGGGATGGACGGCTAGTCCGAAGTCCGGGCCTTCGGGCCAATGCTGCCAGCCCCGGGGATCGAGCAGGTAGGCTTTGGCCTTGAAGTAACCCGGTTCGGTGAGCGGCAGTTCGAGCGACCAGCCGTCACCGTCTTTTGGCATGGGGAGGTCGCGCCAAGAAGCGCCTGCCAGCGGAAGGCCCCGGGTATGGGCGTCGAAAATTTCACGACGGAGCAGGTCGCCCCGGCCGAGGTTGGTGCGGAGCCGGGCCTGCCAGCCCGCCGGCCGGCCGCGCGGATCGCCGCTGCGCACGGTGAACCGCAGTTGATCGCCGACGAAGCGTTGTAAACGTCCTCCCGGCGCCGGTGTCATCAAGGGAATGGGTGTTTCCATGGTCACAGCCGAATTTGGCACACTTAAAAAACCAGTTTTCGCCCCAATTGCAATGCCTTAGTTGCGCCTGAGGGCCTTTCGCGGCGGCGCTCAAAAACAAGACAGCGGTGTCTTGACCCTGCCGGCGGGGAAGAGGGCTTTGCGGGTTATCGCCGAAAAAACCTCCATTTGCCACATGGCCAGCGATTTGCTTGATCGGCCTTGTCCGGTTGGAAGTCCTGCCCCGGTCGGGGCGGGTTTTGACCGGTTAAAAATACGATATGGCGAGCACACTCAGCCCTGGTGAGGAAGCCCAATTGGCCCAGACCATTGAGATGTTTGAGGTCATCACGGAGTCCCAGCCTCAGGATTATCAGTCACTGGAAATTCTTAAGGAGGCCTATTCCAAGGCTGGGCGCGAGCCCGATGTCGTCAAGACTTCCAAGCGCATCGCCCAAGCCTATGTGGACATGGGCCAGTTGTCGTCGGCGATTTTGGAATATGAGACCATCCTGCAGCGTTTGCCGCAGGACCTTGACGCCCAAGCCGCTTTGGCAGGGATTGAAACCCGGGCCAATCAGTTTGCCCAGAGCCCGTCTCTTGCGGAGCCAGCCCCGGCCCGCGCCGCTGCGGAGGCTTCCGGATCGCCCCGGGGCAGCGTCACCGGCATGGCAGTGGTCGGCCGGGGCGAGGATGGCCGCGACAAGATGAGCAACGCCTTTGTTGAGAGCAAGGTCATCAGCGCGGGTGATTTCGACCTGTGCTGGGTCACGCCGGATTTCTCCCGGCCCCCGCAGTCCGTGGCCGAGCCGTTCATTCAAATACTGGCGGACAAGGGGATTTTGCCGGTTGAGAAGTCGCTTAAGCTGCTGGCGGACAAAGCGCGCACGGCATATCTGCCCTTGGAACGTTATGAGACCGACATTGATCTGGCCCGGACTTTCCCGGCTGCGGTTTGCCAGCGCTGGTGCGTTCTACCCTTTGACCGGATGAGCAAGTCTGTGCTGGTGGCGACGGCAAATCCTTTCAACCAGCAGGCGGCCCGGGAACTGGCCCAGGCCACGCGCTGCCGCATCCTCTGGTATCTTGCGTCGCCGACCGAACTTATGGCCCATCTCCGCAAAGCTTTTCGTTAAAATCATGCCTCCCCTCAAATCTTTTGGTGAACGGATTGCCGATGCCTTGGTTGAAGACGGTCTTTTGACCCCGCAGCAGGTGACGGAGTTGCTTGAGCAGCAGAAAAAGGGCGGCACACGCCTCTTCAAGCTGATTCTCGAGAAGGCCTACGTCAGCGAACAGGATATGGCCGTGTCCATGGGCCGGGTTCTCAACACCCCGCCTGTGAACCTGGCGCGCCTGACCATTCCCCCCGATATCGCCGAGCTGATCCCCCGCGAAATTGCCCTGAACCACAAAGTCATTCCCGTCTGGCGCCTGGACAACAAACTCTTCGTCGCCACAGCCGATCCGCTCAATGTGCTCGCCTTGGACGACGTGCGGCGAATCACCCGGCTGGAGGTCACGCCGTTGATCGCTCCGG